>ERZ842401.483-NODE-483-length-58215-cov-9.622318_pt1 | contig 58215 bp, 86 predicted proteins | sample MGYA00521270_ERZ842401 | MGnify/ENA primary metagenome ERZ842401 (study PRJEB31892, sample SAMEA3878208) | bioreactor metagenome | biome: Moose rumen | place: Sweden | collected 2011-10 | study: EMG produced TPA metagenomics assembly of the PRJEB12797 data set...
GTCGTAATATAGCACCATTTCATAATGCAGTTAAAAATATACAGGATACAAGTAACTGGAAGAGTATAGCTGAAGGAACTAAGTATTTAGTAGACTTAGCACAAAATATTCCAAATGAAGGCGGTTGGTTACAGAATTTTGTAGGTAATACAAACCTTGGCAGCTTTGGTAAATCCATAACTGAGTTTGGTCGTAATATAGCACCATTTCATAATGCAGTTAAAAATATACAGGATACAAGTAATTGGAGTCTTATAGCTGATGGTGCTAAAATGCTAATGAATTCATTAGCTGATATGCAAGGTGGTTTGTTAACAAATAAAGTTACAGAAGCTAACATATCTACTATTGGTAAAACCATATCAATATTTGGTAAACATATTGCTACATTCAATACATCTGTCAGTGGTATTCAAAACACAAGTAACTGGATTCTTATAGCTAATGGTGCTAAAACATTAATGACTGCATTGACTGATATGCAAGGTGGTTTGTTAAGAAATAAAGTTACTGAGGCTAATATAAATAGTATCTGTAAGAGTATTGTAACATTTGGCTCAAACATTGCTAAATTCAATGCTTATATAAGTGGCATTCAAAATACAGCTCAATGGCTTTCAGTTGCTAATGGCACTAAAATATTAATGAACACATTAGTTGATATGCAAGGCGGTTTGTTAAGAAATAAAGTAACAGAAGCTAATATATCTACTATTGGTAAAACTATATCAACATTTGGCAGGTATATCTCTACATTCAATACATATGTTAGTGGTATTCGAAATACAACCCAATGGTTTTCAGTTGCTAATGGCGCTAAAACATTAACAGATACAATAATCAGTATGCAAGGTGGTCTGTTAAGAAATAAAGTTACTGAGGCTAACATAACAAGTATATGTAAGAGTATATTAAATCTTGGCGTATATATGTCAAAGTTCAATACTTATGTTACTGATATAAAGTTGCCGACTATATTAAATATTGTAAAGGGAGTTAATGCCCTTGTATCAATGTGCAGAAATATAGAGACAATAGATCCAAGTGTAATGTCTAAATTTAGCTCAGATATGGCTAAGATGGCTAAGAATGGATTGCAGTCGTTTATAAGCACATTTACAAAGCAGACAACAGTTGCTTTAACCACAGTTAGTACAATGATAAATAAAGTCAAAGATTCTGCTAAGAATGACACAACAGTTCAGAAAGCATTCTACGACTTGGCTCTTAGATCATTGTCCAATACTACAGGATACATCAGAGGTATTAATGACAAAACTAGCTCAGTAATAACAGCAATAACAACCTTATTAAACAAAATAATAAAAACAATAAAGTCAAAAGACAATGAATATAAAACATTAGGCACGAATCAGGCTAGGCTTTATACAGATGCTGTAAATTCATTTGCCAGTAAAGCTAAGGCTGTTGGCGAAAATATCGGCAAGTCTACTGTAAGTGGTATAGCCTCTGTAGCCAATTCTCTTAAAGATGCCAGTGAGAAATTAGCTCGGGCATTTACAACTAATTTCGAAAGAGAAGGTAAAGATAAAGTCAGAGACGCAGCTATGGAGTTAACAAATGCTGCCGTAAGAGTCTTCAATGACCGTAATGATACCTTTGAAGATTGCGGTGAAAATGCTGGTGAAGGATTTGCTAGGGGTATGCGCCGAAAGGTCGACGATGTAGCCAATACAGCTAGAGATATGGCTTGGGAAGCTAGAAGATCAATTGAGGATGAATTAGGTATCTATTCACCATCGAGAGTTCTTAGGGCAGACGGCCAATATACTGGCGAAGGTTTTGCTCTTGGTCTATTAGATCGAATTAGAAGGGTCAAGGAAGCAGCTATAGAGTTGGCACAAGCATCTGTTGATGGGGTCAATGGCACAGCTGGATCCATAACAGATGTAATAGAGGATCTTGATCCGGTTATAACGCCAATGGTTGACCTCACTAATGTAATGGAGGCCGCTAACACCATAAATGATCTATTCGCTAATGCAATAGCAAACGTTGGCAGTAAAGTAGCTAATACATCAAATAGCATGAATCGTAAACAGTTAACAAATGATCAACAAAATATTCAAAATGGTGAAGATATGTCTGGTACAAATGTTACATTTATCCAGAACAATAACTCACCTAAAGCACTATCAAGGATAGATATTTACAGGCAGACCAGAAATCAGTTATCACAATTCAGGGAGGCAATAGAAAGGACATGATACAGTCAATTAAGATTACTAATCCTTTAGACGAGTCTTTAGAATTAATATTATCTGAACCTGAGAAGTCTGGTTTTATAATCCGTTCTGTCGAGGGACTTGGCCCAGTCAAAGCAGATGTGCATATGACTGAGCTAGCCACCCTCGATGGTAGTATAGATAATAGTGCTAGATTAGGGACTAGAAACATAGTATTCTCATTGCTATTTCTAGGCACCCCAACTATAGAAGACACAAGATTAAAAAGTTATAGATATTGGCCAATTAAACAAAATGTAAAAATAGAAATAACCACAGATAATAGAAAATGCTATACAATAGGCAGAGTAGAGTCCAATATACCAAATATCTTTGACAAGGATGAAGGGTGCCAAATATCTGTACTATGCCCGAATTCATATTTCATGGCATCAGAGGAAACATCTATAAATTTTTATGCTCAAGACCCAGCATTTGAATTTCCATTTGAAAATAATAGTTTAACAGCTAAGATGATAGAGTTTGGACATATTATAAAGAATATGAATTATAGTATACTTTATACTGGAGATGCTGAGACCGGGTTTATCATGGAAATACATTCATTGGGTCCCGTTACAGGTCTTGGCATATATAGATTTGACAGTAGTGAAAAAATGGTTATATCTGATACTAAATTAAGAAACATAACCGGTAGTACAATAGGATCTGGAGATACCATATACATAAATACAAATAAAGGAAGTAAGAGTGTACATTTATTGAAAAACGGTATATATTATAATATATTAAATGCCATTGAAGCTCCAATATCATGGTTCCAGATTAAGAGAGGCGATAACGGCTTCAATATATCAACAGAAACTGGGTCTGAATACCTACAATATAGGGTAGATTATAATGTATTATATGAGGGAGTGTAAGTATGGATTTAACAATACTTAACAGAGAATGTATTAAAGAAAATATAGTTGATGTATATAAATCTATAATATGGACCGACCGATATAATGCAGCTGGTGACTTTGAGATTTATGTATTGATGTCTGACGAAATGCTAAATATTTTTCAAAATGGATATTATATACAAGCAGATTTCTCAGATAGTACAATGATCGTTGAAAATATATCAATAACTACTGAAAATGATGGCGGTGCATTTTTAATGATAACTGGCCGCTCATTGGAGAGTATATTAGAACGTCGTATAATATGGCAGCAAACAATATTCTATGAAAATAGCACTATAGTATCAGTTATTCAGAAATTGTTAAATGACGCTATAATAAACCCTGACATATCACATAGAAAAATTAACAACTTCATATTCAAACAGCCAACAGATTCGAAAATCACAAGTCTCAGATTAACCGGCGATCTACAATTTACCGGAGATGTTCTATATGAAGCCATACAAAAGATTTGTAATTTATATAATTTAGGTTTTAAGCTTACGTTTAATGACGATTATCAATTTGTATTTGAATTGTATTCGCCAAATGATAGATCATATAATCAGGATGAGAATCCATACATAGAATTCTCTCCAAATTTTGATAATTTAATAAGCAGCGACTATAAGATTGTGACCACTGGATATAGAAATGTTACATTAGTAGCTGGTGAGGGTGAGGGCATAGATCGAAAAACGGTATCGGTTAATAGCGATTTATATTCTGGATTAGATCGCAGAGAATTATATACTGATGCAAGAGATTTATCAACAAACATTGAAGATGGCACTATCTCTGACGATGAATATAATGAGATGCTAAAAAATAGAGGTTTGACTAAACTAATGGAGACTCAAATAGAGTCTAATTTCGATGCAAGTGTTGATTATACTCAGCCTTATGTATACAATAAGGATTATTTTATAGGCGATATAGTTGAATTTCAAAATCAATTTGGAATAAGTTATAGAGTTAGGATATCAGAATTGATATACTCTGAATCTACAGAAGGTATTGAGCATTATCCAACATTTACAATATTGGAGGAGGATTAAAAAATGTCATTTTCATATGGATTCTACAACTCATCAAATGGTGATAGAAAATATGATGCTTTAGAGGTATCAGAAATATTTGATGGCCTTATAACTGATGGTGTATATGCAACTATCGGTGACAGGCTTCATGTTAGAGCATCAGGAAATAATAATCAAGTTATGATTGGAAGTGGACGTGCTTGGTTTAATCATACTTGGAATAATAATGATTCAGACCTCATAGTAAATCTGCCAGCCGCACATGTGTTATATCCCAGATATGATGCTGTAGTAATACGTGTAGATTCATCAACTCGTACTAATGGTATAACATATATATCTGGAACAGCAGCGTCATCGCCAACCAAGCCGTCGATGACTCATACTACAAATGTAAATACATATCCATTATGTTATATTTATAGGAGAGCTAATAATAATAGTATAACAGATTCTGATATAGAGAATGCTATCGGCACTGATGATTGCCCATATTCTGCGGGTTTACTTATCGATACAAAAAATATAGCGCCAATTGAAAATAATGATACGGCTACGAGAGCATATGAAATTGGAGAATATATACTCTGGCATGACGAATTATATAAAATCACGTCATCTATAGCAAAAAATGCAACAATAATAGCGTATCCGACAAGTGGATATAATGTAAAAAGAACAACTGTTGCATCGGAATTATATTCTCAATTAACCTGCGATACAACGCCTACTAGCGGTAGTACACGCCCCATTTCAAGTGGCGGTGTCTATACTGCTTTAGGCGGTAGAAGCTCAATATCTACTACATCATCGGTAACATCAGGTAGTTCATCTTTAATAACAAGTGGCGGCGTTTATACTGCTTTAGGCGGTAGAAGCTCAATATCTACTACATCATCAGTAACGTCAGGTAGTTCATCTTTAATAACAAGTGGTGGTGTTTATACTGCTGTGAGTGACAAAGTTAGTAAAAGTGGCGATACAATGAGCGGAAACCTAACAATAAATCTTCAAAATGGGACTAGCGAGACTGTAGGATATAGTTATGTTGTACTGGGTAATTCAAAGACATCCTCGGACAATGGTAATTCAGCTGGACGAATAAGATTGTATGCTCCAAATACTGCATACAGAGCAGATATCTATCCAGTTAATGATTTAACTGCTAATAGGGCTATTAGGTTTCCAGATGTAAGTGGTACTATATTAACAACCGGTCAGGTATCTTTCGGCACAAGCGATTTAACTCCAGGCTCTTCAGCTTTAACATCAGGATTTATAAGGATGGTGTATGAATAATGGCTAAAAAAATATTTGTTGGCGTTAATGATGTAGCTCGTAGAGTTAAGAGAATATATGTAGGTGTTAATGGAGTAGCCCGTAGAGTTACAAAGGTATATGTTGGTGTTAATAATATAGCGAGATTAGCTTTTGCCAATGAAAAAGTTGATAATGTTACGTCTTTATCTACAGCTAGAACTAGTCTAGCAGGAGCATCAGTAGGTAATTATGCTTTATTTGCTGGTGGGTATGGTGGTAGTGGAAGTACTGAGTATAAGACAGTCGACGCCTACAACAAATCTTTAACTAGAAGCACCCCTACAGCTTTATCTAAAGCTAGAGAAAATCTAGCAGGAGCATCGGTAGGTAATTATGCTTTATTTGCTGGTGGGTATTATTTTCATGACGAAGCATATTCTAGTGTTGTCGATGCCTACAACAAATCTCTAACCAGAAGTACTCCTACAGCTTTATCCGTAGCTAGAGACAACTTAGCAGGAGCATCAGTGGGCAGCTATGCTTTATTCGCTGGTGGATATGGTGATAGTAGTTCTAGAAATACAGTCAACGCCTACAACACATCTCTAACCAGAAGTACTCCTACAGCTTTATCTGTAGCTAGAACTAGTCTAGCAGGAGCATCGGTAGGTAACTATGCTTTATTTGCTGGTGGGGGTACTTCCTTTAACACAGTCGACGCCTACAACGCATCTCTAACTAGAAGCATTTTTATAGAGTTATCTGTAGGTAGAAGTTATCTAGCAGGAGCATCAGTAGGTAACTATGCTTTATTTGCTGGTGGAGACTATAAAAAGGGTACTAGTTACTATTATATAAATACAGTCGACGCTTATGATGTAAGCAATCTTTAATATAAAGGAGAAAAAATATGGCACGATATCAAATATGGAACAAGACAGACAATATTATTACACCTATTGGAGAGGTTCTGTCACCTTCACAGTGGGTTGAGCGCTACCCCATGGCGAAATTACTCGACATTATTATAGGTGGCGGAGCTATAAACGGCTCTGTATGCATGGAATACACCCAGACAATAGACACCTATAGTCAAATGGGTTGCGATTTTTCAAAATGCGTAACAAAACAGGATCATCTGGATGCAATAGAAGCTTTTGAGGATGCTCAAAATAATCAGGTTACTACAACAGACGAAACAAGGATAGCTGATGCTCTTGAAGATCTTGTAGTCCTTAACATGCCAGATGCTGAATAAAGGAGGTGTAAATAATGACATTCGAAATATTATTGGAGCGCTATTTAACAGGCAGAATAAGTAAAGCAATGCTTGCTGTATATGTTAAAAAAGGCGTTATAACTCAAGAACAATATGAAGAGATCATAAATTCTGAGTCTTGATGTTACAAAAGGAGGCCCGCTCAAAATGTCTTACTCAGTTAACAAAACCTCTATAACATTAACAAGAGGTGACACACTTAAGATACAGATCTCTATCTCTAAACCAGATGGAGAGCCGTATATACCGGATCCTGCGGACGAAATTAGATTTGCTGTAAAGAAGGATTATAATGATGTAACACCACTAATCCTTAAGGTTGTCCCTAATGACACTCTAATACTTACGCTCGATCCCCAAGACACAAAGCCATTAGCTTTTGGTAAATATGTCTATGATATCCAATTGACTAATGGAGCCGGAGAAGTAGACACATTCATAACAAAGGCACAATTCATATTGACAGAAGAGGTTGAATGATGAATAATAATCTCAATGGTAGTTTAGAAGTAGATGGCACAATATCTGGTAAGTTAGCTGCCATTGAGGGCTTCTCTGGCAGCTTATCAGATACTGGACAGCTGAAAGGTTCAATATCTTCTCAACAATCATATAAAAAATATGATGGTGACTATGACATAATCCCAAAAGCCTATCAAGATCAAATTTTAGAAACTGCTGATAAGCTTATGAGTAGTAATGTTATAGTTCGTAAAGTACCATACACAGAAGCTCATAATGAGAGTGGAACTACAGTTTACATAGCAAAGGAGGCTAATTACGATGGCTAACAACAAAATTATTTTCGGTGGCGAGACACTTATTGACCTTACAGGTGATACCATTACAGCGGCAGATCTCGCTGAAGGCGTAACTGCTCATGACAAATCGGGTGCCATAATCACAGGTACCAGTACAAAAGACTCAGACACTTCTGATGCTACTGCAGCGGTTGGCGATATTCTTCTCGGCCAGACAGCTTATGCAAGAGGTGCCAAGCTCACAGGTACAATGCCCAACAATGGCGAGTTCCATGATGTTATCAACTCAGTTGTGGGCGAAAATACACCTGCTTCTGGTACATATGATCATGTGGCAGTTGAACTGACGTCCGCTGCTAGCGATCCTTATATGTTAGCATTTTTTGACAGTGGATCAGCAACTCTTCCGTTTGCTGCGTTATATATTACAGGCGGAACGGCTACTGCACAGCAGGGAACATATCAGGCAGATAGTGGTGTAAATATAGATCATATAGGACTTTATCGTGTAACGGGTGATACGTCTGGTATCCCATATGAATCAATGGACGCTATAACTGATGAGGGCGATTTGTACACTCTCATCACGAATAAGTCAAGTCTGGAAGACACATTTTCCGTTCCTATATCTCAGACAATACCACCCACTTCGGGCGGCATAACATTTACAAACTTTGCAGTAACGATGACTAGCAGTACCCCTGCTAACACCGTATCAGTAACAATACCAGCAGGTTATCATGATGGATCAGGTTCTGTAACGATTGATGCCACAGAGAAAGCAAAAATTATAGCTTCTAACATCAGGGAAGGTGTAAAGATTCTTGGTGTGACAGGTACGATGTCTGGTGATGAAGATGTCCAGGCTCAGTCCAAGACAGCAACACCTTCTAAGACGGCGCAGACGATACTTCCTGATACAGCTCAGGGATACAACTATTTGTCTCAGGTTATAGTAGAGGCTATTCCTTACACAGAGACGTTGAATTCAGCTGGCGGGTATACTGTAACAATAGCATAAGGAGAATTTCAAAATGGCTGTAAATAAAGTTAACTATGATGGTCAAACACTTATAGACCTCACTGAAGATACGGTTACGGCCGACAAATTGTACAGTGGATATACCGCACATGATGCAGCAGGAGTACGAATAACGGGTACATTAGTACCTGGTGGTTCAACTATCCCTATAGATCCATCTCCAGTACCTACTGCTGATGGGTCTATGTGGATTACTACAACTTAAAAAGAAGAGAGGAGAAGAAATTATGTTACTAGAGGTTAATTGCTCAGTTGAGCATTATATGAATTTTTTGAATAAAGCTGAGGCGCAAGGGGTTAAGCCTGATTTCGATATGCATGGTGCTGATCAAAATAGTAGTTTCGGTTTAACAGGCAGTATCGAAGAGGTTTCAGAAGGAGAAACCACTGAATCTGAAACCTATACTGATGAGGACGGCAATGAAGTCTATGTAGAAACACACACAACAAATAAGTTTATTGATTTAGATGCACAGGAGGATGAGGATGTTTGACATTGACCTAATCATTCCTTGCTATGGTAAATCAGAACTTATAAATCGAGGTTTGGCCTCTATTGCAACTCAGTGGAAGAAAGAATTTATCCATGTAACATTAGTTAATGATTGTTCGCCAAATACGGATTGCAACTATCAGGATTTAGTCGATAGATACAAAGATTTTATCGATATTAGGGTGATCAAAATGCCTAGAAATTCCGGTCAAGGATTAACTAGACAGTACGGAATAGATCATACAGAACATGACTGGTTTATGTTTATGGATGAAGATGATCAACTTGGGTCTGGCATATCAGTATCGCAATTTGTTGGAGCGGCAGAGGGATACATATATCAGTTAGATGAAAATAATTGTTTCATAACAAATAAAAAAGGAAAATTTGTTCCCAAGAAAAATCAGCCAGATTTAGCATTAGTATCGGGTCCCTTGTTTGAATTTGATGACCATCATGTTCATGTAATCGAGAGTAGCAATCAAGTATGGCTGAATTCAAAGTTATATAATCGCAAATTCATAGAGAAGCATAACATTAGATTTAATAAAGCCCAGTCAAGACATGCCGAAGACTATTACTTCACGAGTTGCTTATTTTATTGTCTTGACCATGATCCTAGTTCTTGTGGAATATTACTTGACAACGAGGGGATATATTACATCTGGTATCCTAATAATGAGTCACAGAGTAGGATAGACCCGCATTATGGATATATGCTTGCTGGATACACAATGAATGGCTCGGAAAATGTTCTGAAATTCATAAAGAAATGCAAGACGATAAAATTTGATGATAGTGCCAAACAAGATTATAGGAATAAGACGTTGAATATGTGTGTTTATGCATACTACACATTTCAGGCTTTTATCAAGAGAGTTGAGGAGACGGACTATGTACCGAAGCTGGAATTAGACTGGACGCTTCTTAGAGATTCTTGTAAATGGCTTAGAGATAATCTTAAAGAGCACTACAAAGATTATAGTTATATAGAGATTATAACAGAACTGGTTCATGTTAAAGAGCATTCAGATGTGCAGTATACGGAGCCTTGGTATAAATTTGATGATTACATCATGGGTGATGTGGAAGAGTTTAATTGGAGTTTCGAGGAGTTGCTCAAAATAAAGGAGAAGTGATATGTCGACTTTTAATATTAGATATGGAGGCCAAATTGAGTCCTTACCTGAGGGATTCAATTTTAATGATAATTATGGCACGGATAGACTTAATATTAAAGTAAATTCTACTTCTACAATGAAATTAGGTCTTACGACCAATACAAATGCTCAAGAATATTGTCACTTTTCCATTAGAATTGGCGGCCAAACGGCCTATATAGGCAGGGTTTCGAGTACCTCATATGCGTCAGGCAATGCGGTTAATTATAATGGTAGTGTCACTACTTCAAGGAAACAGAGTATCCTGACATCTTCCAATTACACCACTAGTTATGCAACTTCAGTATGTCCTAATGTCACTAGCTCCATGCATACAAGTACTGATTATCAGCGAGTGCTTACAAGAGATGTTACTGCAAGTCAAACTCGCAATTCTGGGAGTGGGGACGGTACAGCCACTTATGAGCATTCGCTCGAAACTTATACTAATAGTACAGGTTCAACGGTTACGACTAGAACTGCGAGCGAGAACGTTCCATATCTTACATATTATACATACTCTGCAGTTGAATATGTTGATGTATATGGAACTAATGCAAGAACGATTAGTAGAGCATTTCCCGCAGTTGGGTCAAAAAAGATTATGTCGATGTCTTCAACTAATGCCTATACCTCAAAGTCGTCAAGAACTTATTACTATGCAAGAGGCACAAATTATAATGCTGTGATGAATGATAGAAATTATTATACGAAAGCTGACACTTACTCCGCAGGATATAATGATTGGACCTCGTATACATTTTCAACAACTAGGCGTAGTGTGTCAACGTCAGCGAGTAATACAGTGAAATCCTCGGTAATTAATCCAAGTTATGATGTTACCTCAAAGGTTAGTGGCAGCTGGCCCGCTACACCAGGATCATTAAATTACTCATCCAGATATTATACCTCAACAAAAGCATTCTCAACTACAGCAGCTTATACTTATTCATGTTCGATAACTTCTTATAGTAAGACAACTTATATGTCAAGAGAAACAAGAGCTGGCTGGAATACATGGGGTACGCCCGGTACTGCGGGTGCCATAGCCACATTATACAGTTCGTCAACACGATACTCATATTGGTGGACTAGTTGTGAAAAATATACTGGTCACAGTTATTATTATGATACAATCTACAGAACCTCAGCAACATATTCCACAACGAACGTGTCAGAGACATTACATAATATGAATATTTAAAAATATTAAAAAGGAGGAAGAGATATGCCACAGACAACAAGTATGAACAACAGATCACTTAATCCAGGTGTTGCTAATACCGGTAATATAAACTGGGTATCAGGTCTTAACGGTGGTAAGAATTGGCGGATGTACGCTAATAGTACTGATATCTTAATGGATAACCTTAATAAAGGTATAATGTATATAAAGTCAACTGACGAGACGGGCGCTGTAAAGCTCTTTAAAGCTTATAAGTATGATGAGATTCCGATGGACGAAATCCCTATGCAGGATGTTGATACTCCTGGAATGGGAAACTTCGTTACTAAAGATGATCTATCAGCATTTAAAGCTGAAATGCTAGATGCTATTAAGGCCATGAATGCACCTGCTCAAAATAACAACTATCGCAAGCGTAAACCGAACTACAATAATGGAGGTAGTCAGAATAATGAACGGACATGACTTAATGATTACAATGCAAACCATACTCTCAATTTTTGGAGGGCTTGCAGTAGTAGTTGCAGGGATTTCATCAATTACAAAGATGATGAGTCCATTTAAGGAATTACAGAAAAAAGTAGAAGAACATTCACATTCTTTACAAAAAGGTAATGAGAAATTTGAAAAAATAACAAATGCAATAGAGTCACAGAATCTAATGCAACGGGAAATATGTAAAAGTTTAATTGTGATCATGAATCATGAGATCACTGGCAATAGTGTAGATAAGTTGAAAGAACAGCAAGAGGAACTGCAACGATTTCTGATTGATAATTGAGGAGTTCAAAATGAGAGCTTTAAAAAAAGCAGATATATATCTGATAATATCAATAATATTGATGTTGATTTATACAGCTGTGAGTATTATTATACAAACCATGACAGGCTATACAAATGATACACTCACAACTTGCTTCTTTACAGCATTTGGAACGGAGATAGCAAGCTGTTGTATAATTAAAGTATTTAACATTAAACATGTCGAAGGTGAAGGAGGCGGTGTAGGATGAGCAATTCAGAATTTGCATCTGTGATTTTTAAATTGGTAGTGGTCGTTTTAAGTACTTGGATCTCTCTTTACGTTGTCCCATTTCTCTCAGAGTTAACATCAAAATATAAAGATGCAAGACTAGAGAAATTTATCAATGATTCTGTTAGAGCAGCAGAGCAAGTGGTCAAGGGAAGCGGCAAGGGCTCTATTAAGAAAGAGAAAGTTCTTAAGGCAGCATCCGAATGGCTCAAAAAGTATCATATAGATGTCTCAGAGGAAGATCTGGATACTTTGATAGAATCAATTGTGTTTACAATGAATCATTCAGAGGAGACCGCAAAATGATATATGGCATCATCTTTATTTTGGGCCTGGTTTTAGGATCAGGCGTATTTCTTCTCCTTTCTTATGTGTTTACCGGGGTTGATGGGACATTCATTATCGATGATAGTGACCCCATAACAACCCGGTGGACACTGGAAATGAAAACTGATCCATATGAGATTGCAAAGGAGAAGAGAGTCAAAATGAATGTTAAGATAAAAGGAGAGTAAGCTATGGCTTACATATATTATAATCCAAACCCAGTGGCAGCAAATGTGCCAGATTGTGCGACAAGAGCTATTGCTAAAGCATTGGGCATAACTTGGGAGGACGCCCATATAAGGATATTTTTAAATAGTCTCAAAATGGGTGATACTATGGATAGTGATAACGTCTGGGGCGCTGTACTAAGGATGAACGGTTTCCGTAAGGCTATTATTCCGAACGAGTGCCCCGATTGTTATACAACAGAGGATTTCTGTAAAGACAATCCAAAAGGTATATTTGTATTGGGATTCGGTAATCACACAGCTACTGTCATAGATGGTAATCTATATGATACATGGGACAGTAGTAGAAGTGTGCCTATATACTATTGGTATAAGGAGGATGATAATGGATCTATATCAGGAATTAACGGGTCAGAGCAGCCCGCAACCAACACAGCAACCAGTCCAAAATAATCAGAATTTCTTTAGTGGCCTCGCTAATTTTGCTCAGAATTTTAGAGGAGACCCTAAGCAGCAGGTTATGAATCTAATGAAACAGCAAGGAATTGATCAAAATACATTTAACAATGCTGTTCAACAGACTAATCAAGTCTACAAGATGTTAAAAGGAGGCAAATGATGCAGTACGTATTACAGCCTACTCAAGATGATGTCTTACATTCAGCCAAAGGCACAACATGGAAGAACCATAAGTACGTAGATATCGTCACTAAAAATGGTAAAAGAGTGTATAAGTACGGACGTTATCTTACTAGTAAGGCTAAATCGAAAATAACTGGTAATACCGTCACTAATAAAAATGGGACAGCATACAGTCCTACTATAAAAACAATTCGGGGTCCTGTAGCCATATCAAATAAGGCTGGAACACCGTATAATCCAACTATTAAAACAATAGATCCACATAAAGATATAGGTGGTAAGACAGCTAGTATTAAAAATGATCATTATGAGACTCTTAATAAAGCATTAGCTGAAAATATGACAGCTGAGACAAAGGCCGATGGATTAACATTATTCAATAATATAATGCAGGCACATCGCAAAACTAGCGTAACAAATAACACTTTAAATGCTAAGCAATATACGCCAACTTACAAGACATCACCAAAACCTTATTCGCCTACTGTAAAGACGTTCTATAATGGTACTTTGCCTACAGAATATACAGGCACTAATGTCGGAAAAGGTAATGTAATTAGTGGAAAGAATCATTATCAAGTATTAAATAGGCGGAAAAAGAAAAAATAAAGATCTCAAAATACATTATAAAGAGCTTCTTGAAGAATATGAAAGATATTTGAAAGATCCGACTGATTATTGGCAGAACGCAAACATTGTGATCACAAGAATAGCATAAGGGGGTAATCAGATATGTACGAAGAAGATCTTAAGCGAATGAAAGAAGAATACATCCAGGAATTACTCAGATATTATCGCGAACATGGCATCAAGAACGATACTATAGAAAATCTCGATACAATGATTCACTCAGTAAAGAATCTTTGCAAGATCTGTGAGTCTTGTGAAGAGGAGATGTATAGTGGAAGATCAATGAATATGAGAAGCTATGACCAGGGATATTCAGGACGTCCTTATGGAATGAATTACTCTGGCGCTAGAGGAAGGGGTTCAAATGCCAATCGTGATAGTATGGGAAGGTACTCAAGTGCCGGATATTCAGGCCATCATGACGTGGTAGAGGAACTCTATGGTGTCATGGATATGACTCAGGACGAAGGCTCAAGACGTGAGATCCAGAATCTCATAAACAAAATGGAGTCTAGGATGTAAAATTATCTTGTAACATTAAGAGCCTCGGACGAAAATCTGGGGCTCTTATTTTTTCGCCTTGATTTCTTTCTATATAATAGAAAACCAATACAAAAGGAGGATTAAAATGAAAACAAAAAAGACATTAAGAGACAGATGGGGCGAGTTCAAAACGGCTTGTAAGGCTAAGTGGCTCGAAACATGCTGTTGGGCAGAACGTAACAAAGAAGTTCTTATAGTTGCAATTCCAATTGTGGTATCTGGCAGTATTGAATTGGTGAAGACAGTTATAAAGTATCAGAGCACACATGAGGAAAAAGAACTAAAAGAACGATATGTATATGATCGCTCAGCAGGGCATTATTACGAGACCAAAAGACAGCCTAAATCAAGCGAATGGCGTGAAATCGACTATCGACACAATGTCTTACACCAGCCTCTTGGCGAGGTGTTGGCAGACATGAGGTTACTGAAGTAACCAATTGCGGGGTCTAAGATTCTTAGGCTCTGCTTTTTTCGCCTCGAAAACACATCCTATAATGATACATAAACATTTTCCAAAAAGGAGGAAAAAGACATGTTAAGAGTAATAGCAACGTACACATTATGTTTCTGTGGTGGTTATGGAGCGGGCACAATAATCAAAGAAGGACTTGATGAAAAGAAGCCCTGGAAGATAGTGATCGGTCTGATCCTGGCGCCATTAAGCATAATAGGTGCAGTATTTGCAGGAGAACATGCATTTGATGATTATTTGGAAGAGGATAAGTAAAAAGGAGGTTTAAGATGGCAATAGGAATCATATTAGTAATGGCGGGTTTAACGATAATAATAATTAAGTCAGTTTGCTAGGACTAAGTGAGGCTTAGAGAAATCTAGGCCTCTTATTTTTTCGCCCCAGAAACTTATTCTATAATGATAACAGAAAACACACATAAAAAGGAGGATTTAAAATGATTACATTATTTTTATTGTTGTTTGTTATGGTGATAGCAATTGTGTTGATAGCTGTAATATTTGCAGCATTAACGGGGATTGTTGCACTGTTTCCAGCAATATTGATAATCGCAGCATTGTTATTAGTAGATGTTGTGTTTTTCAAATTAATGAAATCCGCATTTAGCGGTAAAAAGAAAGAGAAGTAAGAAAAAGAGTAAAAAGATAGAGGGTGACATTAAGTTGCCCTCTTATTTTTTCAGGAGGCCTATATGAGACTTTGGCATTACGAATTGGTACGAGCACTCCCGGACCAACAATTAGTATCTCAATGGCGGGAGCTATGTGCTATTGCTAGTCGCATAAACCATTGTGGTTATCCTCACCATTTGCTTGTTAATAAAATTATGGATTATTCTTATAAAGAATTAACAGCATACGCAGAACGAGTTATAGAAGAAATGAATTATCGTCATTTCAAGATAAATATGAAAGCATACTATACATTCTATCAAAATGTGCTAAATAATAAAGATAAATTTCTTGATTGTAAAGCATCACGATTGGGACAATATTGGGGTTGGCATAACGACAAATATTATCTGCAATGTTTTTATAATTTAGAAGAGAAATATAATTGTGGAGGCATGACTACAAAAGAATGGAACCACATACTTAACAACAAAAAATATTTCGCCTCAAAAACACATCCTATAATGATAACATAAACTTTTATTATAGGAGGTATAGATATGAATACAGTGACAATAACGATTAACGTAAACAGGATAAAGTTTGTAGTGTTCACGGTTATGTTAATATTATTCACAGGTTTTGTTGGTACAATGCTAATAGTATTGGCCAAAGAGACAGTTGGATTATTAGCAAGCGTGGGTATAGGCTTATTGATGGGCGTTTCTCAAACAGTAGGAGTATTAGAACTAAAGAGAGATTTATGGAACAAATAGAGAAAGGAGGCAACAGAGCTGGCTTAACGCTGGCTCTATATTTTTTTTCGTCTTAAAATTTTAGACTATAATAGTAATAAATTATAAAGGAGGAATAGATATGGAAGAATATGCAATTGATAGTGTTAGAGCAGATCTAATGGAGGAGATAACTCGTCATCTCGTAGAGATTGAGAATCTTCCTAGTGGGTCTCAAGAGCAACAGAGAATGGTTGACAATTTACAAAAGTTAGTCAATAGCTTGAATCAGATCAACCAGACGGAGTACGACGGTTATGACAAGCAAGAACGACGCGAGATTGATAAATTGAAGAATCAAGCGTTATATGAGCTTGAACGTAAGAAATCGGAAATGTCTTGGCAAAGAGTAACATTCGAGATGGCTAAAATAATAGTGCCGACCATAATCTCCATTGGTGCTTATGAGCATTTTCAGAAGAGGATTCTGGAATTCGAGGAGACGGGTAGAATCACCAGTACTGCTGGCAGAGAATTGCATCTACCAAGATTCTTCAAGTAATTTCACAAATGAGGGTGACTTAGGTTGCCCTCTATATTTTTTAAGGAGGAATAGATATGTCACAAAAGAAATCGAAATATAAATATGATGGTCCGATATATAAGTTCGATAAATTCCTATGTAATTGGCAAGGGGAAACATGGGCTGTTTCTGATAGTAAAGCGCTATCGAATTTAGCGTATAGATTCAAGACACAAAACAATATGATGCCAAATGCAGGGATAAAATTGGATCCAGATTATTTGTCAGAGTCATCGGCTGTTAACGAATTAGAGCATTATGAGTTATTTTAGGAGGTCAAAATGGATGAGCGAGAAGTAATAAAGAATTATATACAGGATAATTATGAAGTATATCCTGGTTATTATGTATGGAAAAAAGATTACTTTATGGAATATTCTTGGATCCATTGGGCATGTCAAGAAATTCTTTATACTTTAGCATTAACAAAAGATAAGGATGTTAAAGCAATATTGCATGATTATATGGAAGATATACAATATTGTCTTGATGCAGCTAAGAGCCATACGGCTAAAATAATGTTCGAAACAGCTTTTCATATAGCTGAAGAAATATATTCATTAATAGGAGGTTGACATATGGTTAGTGAAGAAACAATATCAGTAAATGAGTCATATCGTAATTTAATGGCGGCTATAGTTCAACAGGCATGTAGCGACTATGCTGGGGTATTAGTAGATTCTAAAACCAATAAATTACTAAAACCTCATACCACATCATCTTATAAGTTTTTAATGGATAATCCATATTGCGAGATTTTAGATATAGATGGCCCTAGTTTAGTAAAAAAGATGGAACAAAATTTTAAAAAATATGGTAAAGCTATACCAAAAGACCAGGAATGGGAAATGATAAACAAACTCGGTAAAATTGTATCGTATAGTGAATGGAATAAAATGAAAGGAAAGGAGAAATAAAATGGCAAAGACACAAGAGGAATTTGTAGAAGAGGAGGTTGAAAAAGCCACACCAAAAGATCTGGCAAAGGCGATGATGGCTCATATTTACGAACATCTTGAGGATGTTATATTCGATGGACCGGACACAATTTTACAGACTGATGATGGGCATATGTTCCTGTTTCAGGCAATAAGTTACAAAAAGGAGGTGAAAAATGAATAAAGAAGGCGAATGGTTGGTTCAATGTATTTTACTATCTACTAAATTGAATATAGCTCTTGGCAAATGTCCTAATTTCTTAGGAACAAATAAAAGGATAGCTATTGGTAAATATCCTAATAAAGAGATGGCAATAGCAGCCGCATATTTAGCATTGGCTACGTGTATAGAGAAATATCATGATATTGATACAACTGATTTTTACTTAACGCCATTGTGCTATTGCGAAGATAACACAAATCTTGCAATATTTGTGATGAATGGCGACAAAATGGAAATAGCTTGTACACTGGTTAAAATTGTAGGGAACGATAAAGAACTTTGGCCATAAATTTTTAAAATAAAGGAGGAAGAAATAAAATGAGAGATTACTTAATATGGGCAACACAAAAGTTAATAGAAAGAAATTGTGCACCGAGTCTTTGGAATGACGAAAATATATGGGATACATTTACAGATTATATTCTGTATAACCGTGGACCTATACCGTCTGACTTAACATTAGCAGCTTATGTAAAAACATTATAAAAAATAAAGGGGACGAAAAATGAATAAAGAAGGCGAATGGCTAGTTCAATATATGCTTTCTAGCACTAAACTATATCTGGGTGTTGGAAAATATCCAGATAAAAGAACGGCTATAGCGGCAGCATATTTGGCATTGGCTACTCATATAGATGAGTGCTGTGATATTGATAAATATGAGTATTATATGTCGCCATTATATTTTCTTGAAGGTGGGGAAGATCTAGGGATAAATGTTACATATGTTGATGATGGCGAACATAAAATAGAGGCTGAGTGCACATTGGTAAAGCTTGTTGAAAATGACAATTGGTAACTATTAATATTTAAAATAAAGGAGGAAGAAATAACATGAAAGGTACAATTCAATTCGACATCAGTAGTGATGCAAATCTTAGCGAGTTCTGCAAGTGGCTCACAGAGCATCAGGACACAGCTGCATTTATCCTTTCGTTCGATGGCAGGTATATAACTGTCAATTTCGAGCCTAAGAATGATAAGCAGTAATTAATGTATAAGGGCTGGCATAATGCTGGCCTCTTATTTTTTAGAAAGGAGAATTAAAATGAGTAGAGTATTACGTAGTTGGGGTGACACAATTCCTGAAAGTAAATTTGAAGAGGTTATGCCTGATGAAGAAGATATAATAGAACAGATCGAAGACGACGAGAAAAAATATATAGAGAATGACATAAGGGCTGTTGATGAGACATTTCAAAAAGCTCTTGAAGGTATTAAGGCATTCTCAGAAGACACTGGATCAACAAAGCAGCCCATTATGCAGAATGAACTTTCAGAAGTTGAGAAAAACGAATGGGCTGATAGAGTAAAAGCTATGACTAATACTGAACGTGAGTTCATAATTACTAGATTCAGTACGCCTGAGCTTTATGATGAGATCCATCGCAGGATTATTAAAGATGCTGAATATATCAGCAATATAAGAGAGTTGGTGAATCAGTATGATGCTCTTTAAAGCTATTTATACAGATTTCGAAGGTCATCAGTACGAGAAGCCGATCATAATAAAAGATGAGGACGCAGAAGTAATAGGTCATTTCTTCGATAGGCTATACAATACTGTTGACCATCCAATCAAGCATATAGACTCATTTTCCATGGAGGATATGGGCGATGACTAACTTCGAACGGATCAAAAAGATGGATGTTTTAGAGTTTATAAACTTCTTAAAATATACTGACTTCTCTAGTATATATCCGATAATTGAAGGGCACAGATTTTATACAGAAGGAGAAATGATAGAATGGTTTAATAAGGAGGTTCAAAATGAATAAATATAAAATTTATTTAAGAAATCGTTGGACGCCAACAGAGGTAATAGCTAGTGAATGGGTTATTGATGGGGATTCTTATGTATTCCTATTAAAGGGGGCTGAGGTTTTTAGAATGAACAGTAATAATTTAATAGGGATGAAAAAGGAGAAATTGCTATGAAATATATAATAGTATTTGACTACGATCCTGATCCGGAAACAGAGTCTGAAGACTTTAAAGACGGAGCGCCAATATATGCATTTGAAAACGAGCTTTGTAGTATAAAAATAAATGGTATTCTTCATAAACTGCCGCCTCGTATGCCTCAAAATGCATATGACTTTGAAACTTATACGAATGGCTATGCTAAAGGAAATAACGATGTCCTTGATAAAATCGAGGGTAAAAACGGCGAGTACGATCCGGAGGTGGATAAAGTATGAAACTCACAGAATTTATGGACGAACGATATACAAATCGTGAAGATAAGGACAATATGTACGGCGTTGGTGTGTCAGATACAGAATTTAGGGCATTTATAATTGACTATCTTTTAGGAGAAGATTGGTATGTTGTAGACCCCTTGGGACAAACACAGATAAATGAAATTGCCTTATATGAGATTTTAGAGAAACATTCAAAACGATATAGGAAAGAACGCAGAAACGATTTTTTGAAAAAGAGATTTGGCATACCAATGGTAAAGGATAGAAAAAATGATGTAGTTAATAAGATATATGAGCGCATGTCAACCATTGATAAAGCAATATCAGAAGATGAATTAAAAATCGAAGGAATGAAAGAAGCGTATACAGATTGCCTTGAAATTATTAACAACTGCAAGGCAGAAAGTGAGGTGTAATTATTATGAAGAAAACAATATGTGACAGGTGTAAAAAGGAAATGCCTTCAATCGGCTACATCGATTCGCGTTTGCAAGCAGTATTTCCAATTATAAACATTTACAAATCATATAACTTGACAGATAGCAGGCAAATTGATTTGTGTGATGATTGCATGGCTGAATTTCTGTCATGGTTAAATGAGGCGAACACGCCAGATAAAGCACCTTGTGAAGAATTGGTATCGAAGGAGATAGAAAGTAAGAACTGGATAGATAATGCAGATAGTTGGATATGTCCTATATGTGGTTTCGAGACAGGTAGTCCTGCAAAGTATAAAGGGTGTAAGTGTCCTAAATGTGGATTTCAGGACGATAAGGATAAACAGGAAAAGTGAGGATTAGATATGATGATATTTGCATTAATAGGAATCACGATAGGACTTGCGTTTGTCATTGCAGGTTGCCTTGGTATCTTCTTCAAATATGTTGATGAACAGGACAACTATATATCATTCCCTAAGGAGGTACATGATGACAAATCGAGAAAAGATGAGAATATTGGCCAAACGAATATCCGCTCGATCAGATTTCGATAGAGATTTTATTGACTCTGTCGGCGATGAGTTGTTTTATGATCAATTTACAGGGGAGTTTTTCAACTCTAATAGAGTCGCTATTCTTGGCGCTGAACTGGCTCTAAATCAAGAGCTCCATCAAAATGGATCAGTAACTATTGATCGGTTCTACAATATGTTAGGTGTGGGACCATATGGTATGAGACCAGTTTATGGTTGGGATCTTGAAAAAGATACAAATTGGATCGACATCGATAAAATATATCTTGAAGATGATCGATATGTTCCAACGCCGTATCATTTATTAGCTTTTATACCAGAACCGGAGGAATTATATGGGTAATATATTAGCTGTGATCATAATTATATCTATATGTATATTTATGTGAGGTTTTGGATTCTCAGTAGGTTATAGAATTGGTAGAGATGATACTAACAAAAGAATCAATTCTATTTTAGAAAATATGAAAAAGGAATATGATTTAAATAACTCGTCCGAAAAACATCTCCTATAATAGAGAGATGTATTTAGTTTAATTTGGTGAAAACACATTATGCGAAATATGAGATGTAGGAATCGTGGGCCTACAGTACATCTCTTATATTTTTTTCATTAAGAAAGGAGAACTTAAAAATGAAAAACAAACTAGCAGAATGGTCAGAAAAACTTACAAAGTATGCTGATCAAAATGCACCATCTTTGTTGACTGGTGTAGGTGTAGCAGGACTCTTTGTAACAGCTTATATGGCTTATAAAGCTGGTCCTAAGGCTAAGGAGATTATTGAAAGACATCAGTCTAAGCCCACACCAATTGACAAAGATACCAGGAGGGCTGAGACAATGGAACTTGTCAAGGAGATAGCCCCAATTATGCTGCCGCCAATTGGAATGGCAGTAATAACTAGCGCTTGCATAATAGGTGCTAATAGAGTATCGTCAAAAAGACTTGCTGTACTTTCTGCAGCTTACTCGATGTCTGAGACAGCACTTAAGAACTATCAGAATAAGGTAGCTGAGATGGTGGACGTCAAAAAGGTCCAGAAAATTAAGGAATCTATTGCACAGGATAAGTTAGATAAGAATCCGATCAAGCCCAACCAGGAGATCTTAATGACTGGGGATGGCGATGTGCTATGTATGGATTGTTATTCAGGACGGTATTTCAGGTCAAATGCTCAAAAGATAGGCCAGGCAGTCAATGAGCTTTCAGCAGATCTTCAGACTGATATGTATGTAAGTTTAAATGATTTCTATGGGAAGTTAAATATACCGCAGGTGCCAATGGGCGATGACTTCGGATGGAATATAGACGACATGGTTCGGGGACAGTTGTCGATTGATATAACGGCTCATTTGACACCGGATAAACAGCCGTGTTTAGTGGTGGATTATGATGTATATCCTCGGGGGGACTTCCGGAATTTACATTAATTCGTCTTAAAATCATGTCGTATAATAGTAAAACAACGTTTTCCAGAAAGGAGATATAAAAATGGAAGAGAACATGAACAACGAAGTAGTGGAGATTTATGATGTAAGCGATACTGAGGTGGTTGAGGTTGACAACAGCGGTACGAAAGCGATTGCGATCGGCGCAGTTGCTGCAACAGCTGTAACAGCAGGTATATATGGATTATACAAGCTGGGAGGCAAAGTTGTAGCAAAGGTTAAGAACGCTAAGCTTAAAGAGCAGGCTGAGAAAGAGATCGCTCAGGCTCGTGCATTCGAGTCAAGATTACGACGAGACAGTAGAGAAACTCCATGAGGGGTCTCTGGAAAAATAAGGTTAATTTACAACAGATTAGAGGGTGACTTAGGTTGCCCTCTTATTTTTTATCGAAAGGAGAGGAGTATGGCTGAGGTAAGACTTGAAGATATAAAGCCTAACAGTTATAAATCGAAAGAAGTACAACCGGTAAAAGAAGCACCTAAAGCTCAGCCGGTAGTTAATAAATCAGCTATTGTGTCTACAAAGAAGCCTTTGGGGCAGCGGTTTAAAGATGCTTTTATAGCAGAGGATATTCATGATGTGAAGTCATGGTTGATACAGGATGTGTTGATACCTGGAGCAAAGAATACTATTCTTGATATGTTATCGATGGTGTTCTTTAGTAAAGGTGGCAGGTCAACATCATCCTATAATTTTTACAGACCTAATCGCTCAACTTATGGTGGAGCAAGTTATGCATCGTATTATAATGGCCAGAAAAATAACAATCAACAACAGACTAGATCATCTTATGTAAGTCATAATAATAAAGTCGACTACAGAGATATTGTGTTGGAAAGACGTGATGATGCTCAAAGAGTTGTTGATGAGATGTGCGGCCGAATAGTTGAGTTTGGTCAGGTATCAATAGCAGAGATGTTAGATTTCATGGAAATTACAAGTTCATATGTCGATAACAATTGGGGGTGGACGAACCCTAATTGTATAGGGATTAAAAGAATAGCAAATGGCTGGCTTATAGATGTCACAGAAGCCGAACCATTAGAAAGGTGACAAAATGATATGCCCAATGTGTAACAGTAATAATATAAATAAAAAAGTTGATATTATTAGATCTAATGAAAGCACAATGTCGAAGCGATTTTACATCTGTCAAGATTGTAATTATGTGTGGCAAACAGAAGGGCTGACTACTTACCATTCATATTCTATATTAAGGAGGAAAAATAAAAATGCAAAGAGACAGCATATGGGAAGGGTTTGTTAACTTGTTTCCAGATTATGTAGACAGGGTCGAATCTTATACAAAGATCGGTTCAAAAACTATTAAGCTCAAAATGAAGACTGATGAGGGGCAGCCTGAGAAGTATTTGATCTTCTTGTACAATAATATTTGGGATTGGACATTTGGGTCTAAGGTTTGGCGAGCAAAGCCTAAGCCTAAGAAAACAAAGTCAAATATAGTAGATGGGGTTATCCAGGAAACATTGATACCTGGGGCATAATAAAATAAAAAAATGGAGGGAAATAAAAATGAAGTTACCGATTAATTTTAGTAGAATGGGCTTATATGCTCAGAAGTACGCGCCACAGCTTTTGATAGGTTTCGGCACAGTAACATTTGTTGAAACTATTGTGTCGGCATGCATTTCAACAACAAGGGCGAGTGAAATCCTTGACAGACATACTGAAGGTATTCAGGACGCTGAAGCAGCACAGGAAATCATTGATAATCCAGAGATTCCGAATGATCCAAAAGATGAGTTATATGATATTAGGAAAGAGAAGGCTATTGTGTATGCGCATACAGTAGTAGATTTCTCAAAGCTTTACGCTCCTACAATTGCACTTGGTGGGATTACATTAGCTTGTTTCTTTAAAGCATATGGCATAATGAATACCAGGTATATTGGCGCTGTCGCAGCTTATAATGCGGTATCAACAGCATTCAATAACTACAGATCCAGAGTAAATGAGGAAATGGGCCCAAATGCGGACAAACATTTCTTATATGGTACCGAATACGAGACAATCGAGACTACGGTTGATAATGGTGATGGCAAAAAGCCGAAGACCACGAAAGAAACTGTAGAGCATATTGATCGGAAGAGTCTTTCTGGTTATGCAAAGGTATTCGATAAGAGGTGTCCTGAATGGGATCCTAACTATATCTATAATTTAAAATGGCTTCGTGCTAACGAGACAGCTGCAAACGACATTCTTAACACAAGAGGGCATATCTTCTTAAATGAGGTATACGATATGATCGGGTTGCCACACACTCCCGAAGGTGCAGTTGCAGGATGGATCCAGGGCCAGGGTGATGGGTATGTAAGCTTTGGTCTTGAAGATCCCAACAACGAGTCAGCACGAAGGTTCGTGAATGGAGAAGATAATGTTGTCTTACTTGATTTCAACGTAGATGGCATAATCTTCGATAAGATATGATAGCTATTTTACTCGTCATAATATTTGGTATATTACTTGCATCTATGGGGGCTGCTATAGGATATATGCTGGGTATGATGGCGTTTGACGAATTTAAAATCTGACAGTTTCTATTTTTCGATATTGGCCGTCTGGTATGCTAAACATCCAAACCTCCTACGTTTTCATCTGACAACGCTGCTGGGCGGTCAATTTTTATAAGGAGAACAAAATGAAAAATGTTGTATTATTGATTTTACTTGCTATAATTATTATAACAGGTTTTATCTTTATCAAATTTATTAATACGCCTATGAGCGAATTACCTTTATGGGCTTGGTGGTTGTTAAAATGATTACAATAGAATTGGTTAAAAACTTCATATGGATAATCTTTATATCATGGTGGGTATGGTCTCTTGGCGCTATAATAAAAGCATTTGGTTCTGAAAAACTAGCAATGGTAATACAAGGAATATCTGCTATATTTCTTTTAGCTGAAGGCCTTATATCATTGCCAATAGTTCATTGGCTAATATTTGAATATTGGAGGTGAAAATGAGAAATTCCAACATAATACATTGGCGATTACCAGCTGAGAAACCTATAGCAGGCAGTCGGGTTATAATCGAGACTCTTAATGGCGAATATGTAGAAGAGAAAATCTCTGATGATGAAGTATTTGATATCTGGAATGAATCCGTCATTAGATGGGCTTACTTACACGCCAGAAAACCAGATGATGATTTCGATTTTTCAAAATATATGAACCTACCTAGAGATGATGAAAATATTAAAAAAGTTTTACGTGATGATTTTAATCCGCCTAAAGATGATAAAAAAGAGGAAGAAAATGATAAAAAACTTCAGAAAGATATTATGGATGGTATATTTTACGGTTCTTTTTTGTGGCGCTTATTGTCCGGGGACAGTGATGGCGATGCCAAGTGCCGGGAGTGCTGCTGCGATGGACCTAACGACTCTCAGGACGACAAAATGGATGGGCTCAGATCCGGGATGTCTAAATCTGATAAGGATAAAGATAAGGGAGCCAGTAATGAAGAGGATAGCTCTAAGTCCAAGTCAGTATCAGATGAAGACCCTTATAGAATCGTCGCAGATTATCTCAAAGCCAGCTCAGATAGAACAAAAGCCCTCGAAAAAATTGAGGAGATCATCAAACAGTACGAAAAACACTGATCTTCTATATTCTTTGGTGCAAGCTGAGGCTGGTAATCAGGACTTAGATGGATGCCGACTTGTTGCTGATGTAGTGTTGAATAGAGTCGCTGACCCACAGTTCCCCAACACAATCGAAGAGGTGATTTATGCTCCTGGTCAGTTCTCAGTTGTACATAACGGAGCATTGGCTAAATCTAAAGGCAATATTAGTCAAAACGTTAAGGCAGCAGTTGATATGGAGCTTAACAATGATAGGCTCAGTACGGAATATCTGTATTTCAATAACTCTGATAATGGAGGTACCAAACATGGAGACCACTGGTTCAAGTGAATTGAAGTTGAAGGTAGTATGTGCTGGTAATTGTATGAAATGCGGTAAACCAATAAATTTGCTGGCACATAGGGCTGATAATAAAATGCCAGATGTATTCTTTTGTAAAAAATGTATGGAGAAGATGGCTAATGGACAACAATGTAAAAGAGATCCTTAACGAAGTTTGGGAGCAACTTCCACAGGCTTACTTTAACCGGTATCCTAAAGACGCAATAAGTGATTTTTTAAAGATATATGAAGAAATTAAAAAAGAAAGAGAGGAAAAAAACAATGAATGATGGATTAAGGGATATAAGAAACGAACTTATCTATTGTAATAAGAGTATGGAGGCACTTACATCAGAATTACAAAAGACGAATATACTTCTTTCTATGCGATATGCTTTAGAACTAATGAAAGATGCCGTAAATATAGGCGCGATCAGCGATGAAACCTACTTTAATAGTATAAAAGATTATCTTAATGATGTATTAGCAGGAGTAGATGCGCTAAAATCAGGGTATAATGAAACTGAAGGAGGAGTACAAAATGATAGTGCTGAATAAACCTATAATATTCGTAGGTGGATTGCTAATAGGGGCAGCGGGCGGCGTTCTTAGCACAATGACTTACTTCAAAAATAAATATGACAAAATAGCTGATCAGCAGATAAGAGAGATGGAGGAGTATTATCATAATCGCGATTCTTATGCTCGCCCATCTGGTGACGATCTTGTTGAAGATAATGCTGAAGTTAATCCAGTTAGTGAAGATAGGTCAAAAGGGGTGCTCTCTCAGGAAGCTAGAGAACAGATCAAAGAAAAACTCATGCGTAATCATGAGATCACCACAAATTACGCCAAAATATATGAGGAGAAGCATCCAGATCTTTATGACGAGCCGGCAAATAACGCTCATGAGGAAGAGGAAGAAAAAGATCTAATAGATGAGGTTAATGAGGAACATCAAAAACATAAATTTGATCCACCTCGTATAATAACTGAAGAGGAGTATAGTGCTTTACCCCCTCATATTGATACTCAGGTGTTGTATTTCTATCATTATGATGAGACGCTTGTTGATGATGAAGATGATGTTATAGAAGATCCGGCAGTATTAATAGGGTCGGCTCTGAACGATAGTGGATTTATTGATTCTGACGATACAATGTTATTTGTATATCATCCGGGTCTTGATACAGCATACGAGATCCAGAGAGTTGACGGCGCTTGGTATAGTAACGTATAATTCGCCTTGAAAACTTGTTGTATAATAGAATAAGCTTATATGAAACTGAAAAATCCGATATTCTTAATTAAATTAATAAGCTTATCAAAAATATAAATTATTAGAAAGGAGAACGAAGAAAAAGGGGTCTAGGAAACTAGGCCTCTTATCTTTTGCCGTATTCTGAGACTCGTTTTAAGGCCTCTAGGAGGCTCATAGAGCGATTTTAGGGTATTTAAGGCCCAGATATACCTTGATAGGGGTAAAACGGGCTGTATGAGGCTTCTAGGGGGCTTTAAAGGGTATATAATAAAGGAGGAAATATATGATATGAATAATTTGTGGTTAGATTATCGTGATTGGTTGATAAATCTATGCCATTTTGATAAAAAAGGCTATGATGAACTGCTTACACAGCTACATTTTAGTCCTTTTGAGGTTATTTTAGAAAGAGATGCTAATCGTGTTCAGGACGGTTTGTCTTTTAGACAGCAATTTTTGAATGAAAATGGAATAAATGGTGATTTTTACGACCATCCTTGTGGTATTTTAGAAGTTTTGGTAGCATTATCAATACGAATTGACAATGAATTTGTTGGAAATCCGGTAGATCCTCATCCTGAAATGCTATTTTGGATGATGATTTGCAATCTTGGGCTTAATAAATTTGATAATAAGCACTATAATAGTGATTTTATATATGAAATTTTGGGTAGATTTGTAGGTCGACAGTACGATTTTAATGGAAATGGGGGTCTTTTTCCATTAAAAAATGCACGAAATGATCAAAGAAAGAACGAAATTTGGAATCAAATGCTAGCTTATGTTAGTGAAAATTTCTAAAAAATGTATGTTTTTTATAAAAAATTAGTCATTTTTTGATGATTTTATGAGTAAAATTTTTGATGATTTTTGTCAAAAAATTGAAAAAATGTATAAAAAACATACACAAAATGTATGTTTTGAAAAAAACACCCATCCCAGTTTTGCTGTCAACCATGCGGGCTGGTGTATGTTTGTATGTTTTTTGTGCTAAACTATTATACGTAAAAGTTACTTTTTATATATAAAGTTAAATATACAAAAAACACACATTTATACATAAAAACATACATTGGGCGAAAAATGACAGTTGAGAGGAGAAAAAAATGCTAGATTTTGTGAATATCGTGCTCGACACACCATTACATGGCAAAAAAATCAGTGTATCTCCAGAATTTATAGTTAAAAGATCACGAGATTTAATGATAAAAGGTAAATCTTTTTATGCAGTATGGGATGAAGAAGCTGGATTATGGTCGAAAGATGAGCAAGATGTACAGAGAATGGTTGATAAAATGGTATATGATTATGCCGAAAAGTGTGGTATGCCCGATGTACAATTAAAATTAATGTCAAAATTTTCGACAAACAAATGGACCCAATGGATTAAATATTGCAAGTCACTTCCGGATAACTATAAAGAATTAGACAGTAAAATAATATTTGCTAATCAAAAGATTAATAAGACAGATTATGCAACAAGGAAACTTGATTATCCTTTAGAAGAATGTCCTACGCCTGCATATGATGAAATAATGTCGGTTTTGTATGAACCAAGTGAAAGAGAAAAGATAGAATGGGCAATAGGATCTGTTATATCTGGGGATAGTAAAATTATACAAAAGTTTATGGTATTATATGGTGGACCAGGTACAGGTAAAGGAACTGTATTAAGAATAATAGCAATGTTATTCGATGGATATTGCGGCTCTTTCGATAGTAAATCACTTGGAAGTAGGAATAGCGAATTTGCATTAGAGGATTTTAAAGATGATCCATTAATAGCAATTGATCCAGATGGTAATATTAGTCGTCTTGAAGATAATACAAAACTTAATACAATAGTCTCTCATGAAACTATGATGGTTAATGAGAAATTTAAGTCGAAATACCCACAAAGATTTCATAGCTTTATATTCATTGGATCAAACAATCCAGTCAAAATAACAGATGCAAAGTCGGGTTTGTTAAGAAGATTGATCGATGTCTCACCAACTGGTAATATAATACCGCCAAAAAGATATGATGAATTAATAGAGCAAATTAAGTTTGAATTGTCTGGAATAGCATATCATTGTTTAAGTGTATATGAAAAGATGGGCGCAAAATATTATAATTCATATGTACCATTAAGCATGATGTCCACAACAAATGATATGTATAGCTTTATGGAAGACAATTATTTGTTCTTTACTGAAGAATGTAAAGATGGTATTGGACTTAATACAGTTTGGTTAAGATATAAGGACTATTGTGAAGATGCTATGGTACAATACCCAATGTCAAAAAGAGTGTTCAAGAGTGAGCTGAAGAATTACTTTGAGACATTTAAAGAAAGGACATCAACCACTACAAATTGGTATGAAGGATTTATAACAAGTAAATTTAAGTTTAATGAAAGTAAAGAGGAGAAAAAGAAAGACGAAGAAATATGGTTGAAGTTTAATAAGAGAGTGTCATTATTTGATGATGTATTTAAAGATTGCCTAGCACAATATTCGAATGAAGATGGTAAACCGAGTTTAAAATGGGATAATGTTAAGACCACATTAGCCGACATCGATACAAAGAAAGAGCACTTTATAAAGTTACCAAGACAAATAATTAATATTGATTTCGATTTAAAAGATGAGAATGGTAATAAGAGCCTTGAATTAAATATGGCAGCGGCCAGTAAATTCCCACCAACATATGCTGAACTTAGTAAAAGTGGATGTGGAATACATTTGACATACGAGTATGATGGTGATATAGGAGATCTTAGTAATCTGTATGATAAAGATATAGAGATTAAGAAATCAATTGGCAATAGTTCACTTAGAAGGAGGTTAACAAAATGTAATGATTTATCAATTGCCAAAATAAATTCAGGTTTACCATTAAAAGAAAGGAGAACAGTGACAAGCGAACAAGTAATTAAAGATGAAAAGCATTTAAGAAATCTAATTATTAAAGGATTAAAAAAGGAGGTGTTCCCAAACACAAAACCATCAATAGATTTTATTTACAAAATACTTGATGATACATATAAGAGCGGAATGAAATATGATGTATTAGATATGGCACCAGATATCCAACAGTTTGCTATGTCTAGTTCACATCAAGCTCAAGTGTGTATGAAATTAGTTAGTAAAATGAAGTTTAAATCCGATGAACCAAGTGACAATATCCCAGATAGATTTAAAGGCCCTATAATATTTTATGATATTGAGGTATTCCCAAATCTATTTATAGCTTGTTGGAAGAAGCAAGGTAGTGATCGTGTTGTTAAAATGATTAACCCAACAGCAACTCAGGTTGAAGAGTTTGTTAGAGGATCCAAGTTGGTTGGATTTAATAATAGACGATACGATAATCACATTCTTTGGGCTGCTATGATGGGTTATACAAATGAGCAGTTATTCAAATTAAGTCAAAGAATTGTAAATAACAACGATCGTAATGCTCTATTTGGTGAAGCCTATAATCTATCCTATACAGATGTGTATGATTTCCTATCATCTGCAAACAAAATGAGTTTGAAGAAATGGGAGATAAAGTTACACATACATCATTTAGAGAATGCATATGCTTGGGACCAGCCAGTTGATCCTAAATATTGGGATGAGATAGCAGATTATTGTTGTAATGATGTTAGAGCAACAGAGGAGGTGTGGAATGCAAATCAATCAGATTGGGAAGCAAGAGAAATGCTTGCCGAACTTAGTGGATTGTCCGTTAATGACACCACCAATCAACATACAACACGAATCATTGTGGGAAACGATAAAAAACCACAAGGGCAGTTCATTTACACTGACTTATCAACTATCTTTCCCGGCTATAAATTCAATAATACAGGTATCAATCCCTCAGAATACAATGAAGGAACCAAAATAGTTACAGGCAAATCTATTTATAAAGGGAAAGATCCTGGAGAAGGCGGATATGCGATAGGTTACCCAGGTATATATTACAATGTTGCTTTATTGGATGTTGAGTCAATGCATCCACATTCGGCAATAAAGTTAAAGATATTTGGTGAAACTTATACAGCAAGGTTCGAAGAAATAGTAGCAGCAAGACTTGCAATTAAACATGGCGACTATGATGCAGCCGGCAAAATGTTGGATGGTAAACTTAAGCCATATTTGAAAGATCCAAAGCAAGCTAAGAAAGTAGCTAATGCATTGAAGACGGCTATCAATTCTGTCTATGGATTAACATCAGCAAGTTTTGATAACAAGTTAAGAGATCCTCGTAATAAAGATAATATAGTTGCTAAGTATGGTGCTCTGTTTATGATAAATCTAGAAGAGGAGGTTACAAAGAGAGGATTTAAAGTAGTACATATCAAGACAGACTCCATTAAAATAGCTGATGCTACACCAGAGATTATAGACTTCTGTATGGGATATGCTCGTGACTATGGATTTAAGTTTGAACATGAAGCAACCTATGAAAAGATGTGCATATTAAATGATGCAGTATATGTTGCAAAATATGCAGATGGTGAGCATGAGTTTGAACTACCAACTGGTGAAGAAGTTACGACTGCATGGACTGCAACTGGTAAACAGTTTCAGGTTCCTTATGTGTTTAAAACATTATTTAGTCATACGCCAATTAATTTCTATGATATGTGTGAAACATTCTCAACATCTTCAGCTTTATATTTGGATATGGGGAATGATGAGGAGCATGATTATAGGTTTGTTGGTAAAGTTGGCGAATTTACACCAATCAAACCAAATTGTGGTGGTGGAATACTTCTTCGTGAACAAGATGGTAAGTACTATGCAGCAACTGGAACAAAGAAACAAGGCAAAATTCCAAAAGGTGAAATAGATGTATATTATTGGTTAGAGAGTGAGACTGTAAAACTCTTAAAGAAAGAAGAAGATATAGATCAGTCTTATTATAGGTATCTGGTCGATAATGCAATAGAAGCGATTTCAAATTTTGGAGACTATGAACAATTCATTGATTAAAGGAGAAAATAACAAAATGAATGAAAAGAGTAGAATAAGTAACATAAAGATCGAAGGCGGAAGACTTATATTTAAGAACTTTCAGGGGAAAGAGAACCTGCCATATAATAAAGAGGGAGACAGGAATGTTGGTGTTCTGTTAGATGATGAGTTAGCAGAACAGCTTAAAGCTGATGGATGGCATGTAAAATACAGGCCGCCTAGACAGGATGATGGATATGAGCAGCCGTGGCTTTCGGTTAAGGTTAAGTATGGAATGTACCCGCCTACCATAGTGCTGATAAATAGTAATGGTAAAATAAGATTAACAGAAGAGACAGTTGGTCAGCTCGATTGGACACAGATTCAGAAAGCTGATATGATTATAAGGCCTTATGAATATCCGGCAATGTTGGATAAGAATGGCAAAGAGATAAGGCCTGCTGGAATAGCAGCTTATATTAAGTCATTATATGTGACAGTTCAGGAAGATGATCTTGCAGCAAAATATGCTGACATACCAGATCTTATGCCTACAGCAGGAGAGGTTGAGGAAGTACCATTTAACTAATATAGATTGAGGTGCCAGCTATAGCCAGCATGGTTAAATGTCCTAAGGCTAGAGGAAACAGCCTCTTAATAAAAAATAAAGGAGAATAAAAATGGCTAATACAGATGTCAAGAAGCATACGATTGGGTATACTAAAGATGGCGATAAAATAATTGAGACCTTCAGAACCATCCATACAAGAAAACTTGATCGTAAAGTAATAAATAATGGATTTAAAGAGCAGGGTATGGTTAAATACCGTAAGCATGATTATAGTGGTGATGGCCATAAAAAAACTAAAGTGCCAAGTGAGTTCGCTAAAAGATGGAAAGGATATGCAGCATATGTCTAAGAAAGTTAATATATTTCCACAGGCGCCAAAGAATATGTATATTTGCGATCCGACCAAAAATATAGAATGCGATGGTAGATTTCAGCATCGTTGTGGAGTGACATGTTTCTGTACTACAAAGTTGGAATATGCAAAATCAAATCATCCTCTTACTCATGAAGAATATTATAAAGAAGAGGGTGTTAGAATGCATTTGATGGGGAGATAAAAATGGAGAATAAACATTTAGTAGAATTTGATATGTATTGCCCAGCATGTAAGTATGTCGAAAAGAAAGAAGATGAGGAACCTTGTTCTGAATGTTTAAAAGTTGCTGCTAGAGAGAATTCTCGCAAGCCAGAAAGGTGGGAGTCAAAATGAATAGGAGATTTTCAGATTTAGAAATACAAATGGTCTTAGATGATTTATATGCATTACAACGGCATCCGTATTATATGGAAGAAGATTCAAAAGCCGCAATATCAAAAGTTAACGATGCTATAGATGTTATTAGATATTTATATGATATAAAAAAGAAAGTGCATAATATATGTCAGGAATCGAATTGAGCCAAGAGCAATTAGAAGCTGTTGACAAAATGAAAAACGGTTGTATTCTTTGTGGTAGTGTAGGCTCTGGCAAATCTCGTACTGCTTTGGCTTATTATTCTTTTAAAGTATGTAAAAGCAATAAGCGAGAAATGTTAGAGCCTAGAGATTTATACATAATAACAACGGCGAAGAAAAGAGATTCAACCGAATGGATCAAAGAATGCCAACCATTTATGTTAAATTCAAATCCTGAAACATCTATTAGTAATGTCAAGGTTACAGTAGATAGTTGGAATAATATAAAGAAATACAAAAAGGTTTATAGTGCATTCTTTATATTTGATGAGCAAAGACTTGTTGGTTGGGGAGCATGGGTTAAAGCATTTCTAGATATATCAAGAAAGAATCAATGGATATTATTATCTGCCACACCAGGTGATACATGGACTGATTACATAGCAGTATTTGTTGCTAATGGATTTTATAGAACAAAGACTGAATTTATAACTAGACATGTAGTCTATGCTCCTTATACAAAATTTCCAAAGATAACTCGTTACATAGATGAAGGATTATTAAGAAAACATAGACAGGATATATTAGTAATCATGGAAGATCGCAGAGAAACAATAAGACATACCAATGTGGTTCCAGTTAGTTATGATATTGGTTTGTATAGAACAGTATTGAAAGATAGATGGAACCCATATGAGAGCGAGCCAATAAAAGAATCTGGCAAGTTTTATCAATTATTAAGACAAGTTGTTAATTCTGATCCATCTCGTACTGAATCTATATGGGAGATAATGGCAGAACATCCAAAGGTTATAATATTTTATAATTTCGACTATGAGTTAGAAATATTAAGAAAGTATTGCGAGGAACATTTTATAACATATTCTGAATGGAATGGTCATAAGCATGAAGATATACCGTCAGGAAAAGAATGGGCTTATCTTGTGCAATACATAGCAGGTTCAGAAGGATGGAATTGCATAACAACAGATACAATGATATTTTATAGTTTGTCACCATCATATAGACAAACTGAGCAGGCTGCTGGTAGGATAGATAGGATGAACACACCATATAAAGATCTTTATTACTATTATTTAAAATCAACAGCGTCTATTGATTTAAGTATACATAGATCTATAAGAAATAAAGAGGACTTTAGTAAGAGTGCATTCATGAAGAAGAATGGTATATTTTTCGAAAAATAAGTCATTCGCCCCAAAATATTGTCCTATAATAGAAAGGATAGGATAATAAGGAGTGGGTTTGAAGCCCGTAATGTCGAAAGATATAAGCGGGGCGACCTTCATGGTCGACAGTATTCATCCCTAAGTTATTCTATTATTTTTTTTTTTTGAGGTTATATATGGCTAAAGAATCAGAGTTTCAATCAAAGATGATATCTAAGATTGAAGATAGATTACCTGGCTGCATAATAATGAAAAATGATTCAAGTTATATTCAAGGTGTTCCTGATTGGATTATTTTATATAAAAAGAAATGGGCAACACTTGAATGTAAGAAAAATAAAAAGGCTAATCATCAGCCGAATCAAGATTATTATGTGGACAAAATGAATAATATGTCATTCTCTTCTTTTATCTATCCTGAAAATGAAGAGGAGGTTTTAGATGAATTGGAACGATCACTCAAGGGAAGTTCCAGAAGGAAGCCATGCATTCCTAAGCGCAAGTAAATATAGTTGGTTAAACTATTCAGTTGATAAATTAAAAGAAACATATACAAATGCTTTAGCTAAACAAAGAGGCACAGAACTACATGCCTTTGCTGCAGAATGTATAAATTTAAAACAGCCATTGCCAAGAAAACATAAGACATTAAACATGTATGTTAATGATGCAATTAATTATAGAATGAGACCCGAACAGGTTTTATTCTATTCTTATAATTGTTATGGCACAGCTGATGCAATATCATTTAAAAATAACTTTTTAAGAATACATGATTTAAAAACAGGCGTTACACCTGCATCACCGCATCAGCTTGAAATTTATGCAGCATTGTTTTGTTTAGAATATAAGCATAAGCCAGGCGAGCTTAAAGGTATAGAGTTAAGGATATACCAAAATGACGAAGTAAATGTTTTTAATCCTGAAGCTGACATAATAGTTCCTATAATGGATAGAATAATAACATTCAGTAAGATCATTGATGACATACAGGAGAATGAGGGATATGGATACTAATTATCTTGCGCATGAAGGTGTTGGACATTTAGATGATCCGCCAGGAAGAGGATCTGGAAGATATGGATGGGGGACAGGAAAGAACCCAGGACAACATCAATTTACTTTTATGTCTGAAGTTAGAAGGCTTAGGGCTAAAGGTATGGCTGATAAAGATATAGCTAAAACTTTATTAGGCCCTGATGCTAGCATATCTACTTTAAGAATGGAGATAGCATATCAAAAGACTGAAGAGAGACGAGCTGATACAGCGAGAGCTAGAGAGCTATTAATAGAAAGCAATGGCAATGCTTCCAAAGCAGCTCGGCGAATGGGAAAATCCGAGAGTTCTTTTAGAAAATTAGTAGATGCAGATCTTGAATCCAATAATGATAAGTATTTGAACACAGCAAATTATCTTAAAGAAAAGATGAGCGATGGCACCATCTTAAATATATCGCCAGGTACAGAGATCTCAATGAATGTAACAAATAATACATTAAAGAATGCTGTATATATGCTTGAGAAAGAAGGATATATAAAAGGTGAGTGTCTTATACCTCAGCAGACTACAAAGAACAAAACTACTGTAACAGTATTGTGTCCTCCCGGAACAGACTTTACTGAAAGTGTGAAGAAAGATGGATCCAAAGCAAAGTATATTCATTGGACCAAATATCAAGATAATATAAAAACTGTTGAAGACTATTCTCCAGATGAAGGACATACATATGAAACAGTAAAGTTTCCAGAAAGTTTAAAGTCATCACGAGTACAAATAAGATATGCAGAAGATGGCGGTGTTGCTAAGGATGGTGTTATAGAGATAAGAAGGGGTGTTAAAGATTTATCTTTAGGCTCATCACAATATGCTCAGATAAGGATGGCCGTTGACGGGACACATTATCTTAAAGGCATGGCAATGTACGCATCAGATGATATGCCAGATGGCATTGATGTCATATTCAATACTAATAAAAAGAAAGGTACGCCGATGATAGATGGTGATCATGGTGTATTGAAACCTTTAAAGATTAATGGCGAGACTGGCAAAATAGATAAAGACAATCCTTTCGGTGCTCTTATAAAACGAGGCGGGCAATATGAGTATGAAGGCGATGACGGCAAGATGCATTTGTCTCCTATAAATAAGCTAAGCGAAGAAGGTGATTGGGATAATTGGTCTAGAAATTTATCATCTCAGTTTTTATCAAAGCAACCATTGAAATTAATAAAGCAACAGATAGATTTATCAATAGCAAATGACAGAGACGAGTTAAGTGATATAAAAATGCTTACAAATCCTGTTATAAAAAAGAAGATGCTAATGGATTTTGCTAATAAATGTGACAGCAATGCTAATGATTTATCTGTCATTGGGTTTAAAGGCCAAGCATTTCAAGTGCTATTACCAATAACAGATATGAAAGACAATGAAATATATGCCCCGTCATATAAGGATGGTGATACTGTTGCTTTGGTTAGATATCCTCATGGTGGTACATTTGAGATACCGGTTCTTAAAGTAAATAATAAGAATAAAGCCGCTAAGAAAGCTATGCAGAATGCCAGAGATGCGGTTGGTATAACTCCAAAGACAGCATCTATATTATCAGGAGCGGACTTCGATGGTGATACAGCAGTAGTTATACCATTAAAGAGCAATCGCTTAGCTATTAGATCTGATGCTAATACTGAAATACCATCACTCAAGAGTTTGAAAGAGTTCGATCCTAAAAGCTATAAGCTTCCAGATGATGCACCAAGAATAACGAATGCACATAAGCAAAAGCTAATGGGTCAAGCTACAAATCTAATAACAGATATGACAGCTGATGATGCATCATTTGATGAGATAGCAAGGGCTGTTAAATACTCAATGGTTGTAATAGATTCAGAGAAGCATCATTTGGATCAGGCACAATGTGCAAAAGACAATAAGATACAAGAGCTAAAGAATAAATATCAAGATGGTGGGGGTGCCTCTACAATATTCTCTAGGGCTAATGCAGAGCATTATATACCTAAACAGAAAGAGATAAACAATACTAGTATCATGACCCCCTCTGAGTTAAAGAGATGGAATGATGGGGAGGTCATATACAGACCAACGGGGGATACAAAGTACAAAGCAACCCCAATAAAAGATCCATCTAAGATGACCCCAGAACAATTAAAACTCTATCAAAGTGGAAGAAAAGTATATCAATATTCTGATGAGAAAACAGAAGTAGTTCAACAGAAAATAAAAGGCACAGCTTCTGTTAGGAATGCTATGGAATTAGTGCGCAATCCAGATAATCCTAAAGAAGTAGCGTATGCCAACTATGCCAATACCCTTAAGGACCTAGCTAATCAGGCTAGAAAAGAGGCCCGTTCTATAAAGCCGGTCCCAGTATCCCAATCAGCTAAGAAAACGTATGCAGAAGAGGTTGAAAACCTTAATCGTCAGATACGTATAGCTGAGAGCAATAAACCAAGAGAGAATCAGGCACAGTTAATAGCAGCTGCTAGATCATCAGAAAAGATTAAATCAAATCCTGGTTTAGACTATGAGCACAGACAACGAATAAAAGCACAAGAATTACAGAAAGCAAGAGATGAAGTCGGTGCTCATAAGGAAAAGATTGTTATTTCTGATAGAGAATGGGAAGCAATACAAGCAAACGCAATATCTACAAATAAATTACAGAAAATATTAGATAATACAGATCAAGAGGCCTTTAAGAAGCGTGCAACACCACGAAATAGTGCCACTGCAATAACAGATACCAAACTACAACGTATACAAGCTATGTATAGTTCAGGCATGTATACACAAAAGGATATTGCAGAAGCGCTTGGTATTTCAGCTTCTACTGTTTCTAAAGCTGTGAAAGGAGAATTGTAATGACAAATGAAGATTTTATGTTAACAACATTTGACAATACATTTAATCCTTTTACAGAGTTTGAAGCATGGTTCAAAGAAGATCATCGTTTAGGTCACAACACTTGTGAATTATTAGATTTGTTGTCTGCAACATCTGATATTTCTTCTGATGAATTGCAAGAAAGAGATATTCAGTTTGCAATGGATGAAATAGTAAACAGATTTCCAATGATTTATAAGAAAGTAAGTAATTCTGATTACAAAGAACAAGAAGACTAGTTTTCTTTTGTATTTAAGAAAAAAATTGTGGATATCTATTTAAGATTTTTATAAAAAAATAAATAAATAAATCAATTAAAAACTAAGAAAACCGGTTTTACAGGAGAAAAAGAAACAAATGATTTACAATTATTTTAAAGAAAATTTTTTAATAAAAGAAAAAGCAGAGTGCCGGGAGCATATTTGTGGTACCTGTAGGGGGGTCTCCAGAAAACACCCCCCACCTGCATCGCGGCCCTCTTAAAAAATTCTCCGGGGGAGTCGTGATCAAAATGTTTTCGGTATATAAGTACTAGCAAGGAGGCATATAATATGTCTAAAGAGGTTGAAACTCCTGCAAAACATATCAAGAAGAGCAGGAAATCTATACCAGCTAAGACATCAGAGGCCAGAGAACAACAATTAGTAAACCTTGCTATGAACTTAGCTGAGCAAAAATTAAGAGATGGAACCGCTAGTTCTCAAATAATATGTCATTTCTTAGATTTAGCAACAGAAAAAGCTAAATTGGAACAAGAGAAAATAAGGGCTGACGTAAAATTGAGGGACGCTCAGGTTGATTCACTCGAATCTCAGAAGACTTCTGAAGAATTATATGGAAAAGTAATACAAGCATTAAAGCGATATAAAGGATTAAGTGACGATGACTGATAAAAAATGCTATTCAGAATTGATAAAGCTACCAACATTCATAGAAAGATATAGATATCTCAAAATAGGTGGAGTAGTTGGTAACTTTACATTCAATGGTCATCGCCCACTTAACCAAGCTTTGTATACTAGTCCAGAATGGCGATCTTTTAGAAGAGAAATAGCCATAAGAGATGGTGGATGCGACCTAGCATGTGAAGATCATGAGATAAGAGGTGCCACCAAAATACTAATCCATCATATAAATCCAATAACGGTAGAGGATATAGTAAATAGGTCTCCAAATATCTTTGATCCGGAAAATGTAATAACAACAATCTTCAATACTCATCAGGCAATACACTATGGTGATGAAAATATACTAATAACGGAACCAGTAGTAAGATCAAAAGGCGATACATGCCTATGGAGGTAAAAATGTCTAAGCATCATTCCTATAGTCGGTTTAAAAATGAACCAAAATCGATCAATTTTAATGACCCAGTCGACCTCGATGATGTAAACGAGGTAGCTGCAGAAGAAGAGGCAGCAGAAGCAGACACTGATATTGGAAGTGGAGATCTAGAATATATACTCGAATCAATGGATGCTGCAGAACCCGAGGTTGTAGAACAGATGTCAGCATACAAAGGCAAAATAAATAAGAGAAGTAACCTCAGGAAAGAGCCTAACATGGGCTCTGATGTTTTACTAATAATGGAGCCCGATACTGATGTCATTGTGTTAAATAGTGCAATAGTATATGATGGATTCTATCGGATCAAATGTAATGATGTTGAAGGATATGTTAGAGAAGATCTTTGCGATGTAGAGGTATAGCAATGACAGACAGTATACTTGATTCTATAAAAGAAAAAATTGGAATTAAAGATCCTGATATAACAGCATTTGATTCTGAATTGATCATGGATATAAACATGGCCTTTAGTTTTTTGTTAAGAATCGGTGTAGGTCCTGAAACCGGATATAAAATAGAGGATGAATCTAATACATGGGACGAGTTCATAGGAGACAATGATCCCAGACTCGAAACAGTTAAGGAATATGTGGCATTACAAGTAAAATTAATATTTGATTCGAGTACAATGTCGAATGCCATGGTCGAGATTTATAAAGACCATATACATGAGATCGAATGGACCTTAACAACCATAGTAGATCCAGATCCTCTAGCGCAAGAGGGGTGATACAATGGCTGCATTATCAAATACAGCAATACCAAAATACTACGAGGCATTTAGAAATGCTGTATTAAGAGGCGATATTCCAGTATGTGAAACTATAGCCCTAGAAATGCATCGCATAGATGCTCTTATAGAGAATCCAGGTGTCTACTACGATGATCAAGTAGTAGAAGGATGGATATCTTTCTGTGAAGAAGAGCTAACTCTAACAGACGGATCTGATTTATACCTATTAGATACATTTAAGTTATGGGGTGAACAGGTTTATGGATGGTATTATTTCATAGATAAATCTGTATATGTTCCAGATCCAAACGGTAGAGGCGGACACTATGAAAAAAGGACAGTAAAAAAGCGTTTAATAAATAAACAGTATTTAATAGTTGCAAGAGGTGCTGCAAAATCATTATATGAAACTTGTCATCAGGGTTATGGATTAACTGTCGATGATTCTACAACAAAGCAAGTGACAACAGCACCAACTATGAAACAATCTGAAGAAATATTAGGACCTTTATCAACAGCTATAACAAGAGCTAAAGGCCCCCTATTTCAATTTCTTACAGAAGGGTCGCTCCAAAATACAACAGGATCTAAAGCTAAACGTCAAAAGCTAGCTTCAACTAAAAAGGGTATTGAGAATTTCCTTACAAATTCTATATTAGAGATAAGACCGATGGCTATCCCAAAATTACAGGGTTTACGAAACAAATACTCTACAGTTGATGAATGGCTTTCATGCGATATAAGAGAAGATCCAATAGGTGCACTTGAGCAGGGAGCATCTAAAATAGATGATTATCTAATAATAGCTGCATCATCAGAAGGAACATTCCGAAATGGTGTCGGAGATGACATCAAAATGGAATTAATGAGCATACTCAAAGGCGAATATATTAATCCACATGTCTCTATTTGGTGGTATAAACTAGACGATATAAAAGAGGTCGGTATTAAACCACTTTGGGTTAAAGCAAACCCGAATCTTGGTATAACTGTCAGTGAAGAGACATACGAATTAGATGTTCAAAGAGCTGAGAAGTCACCATCAGCTAGGAATGATATCTTAGCTAAAAGATTTGGAATCCCAATGGAGGGATTTACATACTTCTTTAGATATGAGGAAATAAAACCTCATAGAAAACGGTACTATAATGGTATGCGGTGTGCTTTAGGTGCAGATTTATCGCAAGGCGATGATTTCTGTGCTTTTACATTTTTATTTCCATTAGAGCGAGGGGCATTTGGCGTGAAAACGAGGTCTTATGTAACAAGTAGGACTATGGAACAGTTACCAGGCGCTATGCGTATAAAATATGATGAGTTTCTAAAAGAGGGAACCCTTATCGTTATGGAAGGAACTGTGTTAGATATGACACAGGTATATGATGACGTAGACCAATTTATTATAGATATGAACTATGATGTTCTTTGTTTTGGATATGATCCATATAATGCAACAGCATTTGTAACTAGATGGCAACAGGATAATGGCGAATTTGCCGTTGATAAAGTAATACAAGGTGCTAAGACCGAGTCTGTTCCTCTAGGTGAATTAAAACATATGGCAGAAGATCGATTACTGCTATTTGATGAATCTCTAATGGCGTTTGCTATGGGTAACTGCATAGTGTTAGAGGATACCAATGGTAATAGGAAACTATATAAGAGACGTAGAGATCAGAAGATCGATAATGTAGCAGCTATGATGGACGCATATGTGTCGTATACTTTAAACAAAGATTTATTTGAGTGAGGAATTTCAAAATGGATACTTTTTATGTATTAGCTCCAACCAATAGTGATGTTCTTCACTTTGGAAAAGGGCACGATGATAATCCTCCGGGTCGAGGAAGTGGGCGATATGCATTTGGAACTGGAAAAAGGCCAAATCAGCATGAGCCAAAAGCTAAAAAAGGATTTTTTAATTTTGGTAAAAAAACTAAAAAAGTAAAAGTAGAAACAGAAAAACCTAAGAAAGATAAAGAGAGTATTCTTAGATCTGGAAATGCACATGATGTTTTATCTATTCAATCTGAATTAACGAATGTTGAATTAAAAGATGCCATAAATAGAATGCAAAATATAGATGACCTACGCAAATATGACGCTAGGCAAAGGAAAAGCAATTGGGATAAAGTAGATAACATGATGAAGCGAGCTGGAGATGTCGTCAACTGGACATCAACTGGCATAAGAGCTTGGAATAATTTTGCTGGCATATATAATGCTGCTATATCGAATGACTCTACAAAAACAAAACTACCAGGTATATCCTTACCAAATCAAGGTGGTAAAGAAAAAGATAAAGGGAAAGGATAAATGTTATGGGGTTTAATATTGGAAAAATGGTATCGGTTGCTTCTAAAGTAGCGACAGGGGCTGACTTAATTAGTAAAATTGGCGGTATTGATTTGTCTAACGTTAATCCATCAGGTTTAGGGTCAATAAAAAGTAAAATAGAGTCTACATTAAATGGATCAATGGATTCTATAATGTCTAATATACAGTCGTCAGTATCGATTGGTGACATTGAATCTATGGCTGGCCAGTTTGATATAGAAGGTAAGGCAAAAGAATTACAGTCTACATTACAAAGTGGCACTGCTGACATGTCAAAGATAGAAGAAGCAACTGATATGTCAAAGATTCAGGCTCAGGTTGATTCTATGATGAGTGGTATGAATTTCTCTAACATAAATGTAATGTAGGAGGGCTGAAATGGCAACTTTTAAAGAACGATTGAAGAACTCATGGAGTGCCTTCCTAGGAAGAGACCCCACAGTAGGTTATGTAGAGACCATGGCCGGATCAAGTTATAGACCAGATCGAACTAGATTAAGCAGGGGCAATGCCAGATCTATAGTAGCATCGATATATAATATTATAGCTAATGATGCTGCCGCAATTGATATAAAACACGTAAAATTACAAGATGGACAATACTTAGAGGATATGAATTCGCATTTAAATAGAGTATTAACTAAAAGTGCTAATATCGATCAAACGGGGCGAGCATTAACCAAAGATTTAATATTATCTATGTTTGATGAAGGATGCATTGCTGTTGTGCCAGCCCTAACAGAAGGAGATCCAAATTATACAGAGAGCTTCGATATATATGAGTTACGAGTTGGCAAAATCATAGAATGGTTTCCGCAACATGTAAAAGTGAGAGTCTACTATGACAAAACCGGGCAATATGTAGATAAAATATTTTCCAAAAAATATACGGCTATTATTGAAAATCCTTTTTATATGATCATGAATGAACCAAATTCAACTTTGCAGCGATTGAAACGTATACTTAATCAAATAGATCAAGTAAATGATAAAGCTGCAAGCCCAAAGTTGGATTTGATAATTCAGTTGCCGTACTCAACAAGAGGAAGTGCAAGACAAGTACAAGCTGAGGAACGACAAAAAAGGATTGAGGCTCAACTACAGGGTCCATTAGGAATAGGTTATATAGATGTCAATGAAAATGTAACGCAATTGAACCGTCCATTGACTGATAATCTATGGGAACAGGCTAAAGACTTATTAGAGCAGGTACTAAATCAGTTAGGTTTGGCTAAAAGCATATTCGACGGTACAGCAGATGAACAAACAATGTTGAACTACTACAATAGAGCTATAGAGCCTATAATGACCGCTATAACGGAAGAGTATGAACGAAAATTCCTATCAGATACAGCAGTCACACAAGGCCAGGCTATTAAATACTTTAAGGCTCCATTTAAGTTAGTACCTACTAATAACATAGCGGAGATAGCTGATAAGTTTACAAGAAATGAGATCTTAACGTCTAATGAAATAAGATCTATACTTGGTATGAAACCTGCATCTGATCCAATGGCTGATCAGTTAAGAAATAGTAATATTAATCACCCAGACGAAAAACAACAGGCAAACGTAATGGATGAAAATATTCAAAATGAACAGTTTATAGAATGAGATGCATATAAAAAATAAAGGAGGAACAGTAAAGAAATGGCAAAAGAGTACGATTTTGCTGGATGGGCCAGTAAAAATGATCTTGAATGCGCCGATGGAAGAATTATAAGAAAAGACGCATTTAAAGTTCAGGATGGTAAAAAAGTTCCATTGGTATGGAATCATCAGCATGGTACTGTTGGCGGCATATTGGGTCATGCTATACTTGAAAACAGAGATGAAGGAGTATATGCATTTGGCTTCTTCAATAATACTAGCGCAGGACAGGATGCAAAAGAATGCTTGAAGCATGGTGATGTTGAGTCGCTTAGTATATGGGCTAATAATCTTGAAGAGTATGGCCATGAGGTATTGCATGGTGTCATAAGAGAAGTTAGTCTTGTTATGGCAGGCGCCAATCCAGGAGCATTTGTTGAGTCTGTTATGGCTCATGGTGAACCGATGGAAGCAGGCGATGTAGAGGGTATATTCTATAGTGGTGAGGGGCTTGTACTTGAGCATTCTATAGATAATATGCCTGAAAAAGAGGAACCTGAGCATTCTATAGATAATATGCCTGAAAAAGAGGAACCTGAGCATTCTGATGATAAGGAGAAAGAATTAAAGCATTCCGATGATAAGTCTGATAAAAAAGATACAGATGATTCATCTAAAACACTTGGGGATGTTTTATCAACTTTGAATGATGATCAGAAAGCTGCTGTTGGGATACTAATTAATGAAGTAGAAAAAGAAAAATCCAGTAAGGAGGATAACGACGAAATGAAGCACAATATGTTTGAAGATCAGGCCGGAGAGGCTCATGTACTGTCGCACAGCGATATGCAGAAGATATTTTCTGATGCTAAGAGGCTTGGCAGCCTTAGGGATGCAGTAAATGAGAACTTTGAAGAGGGCGGGGTACTCGCTCACTCGATCCCGATGGATGGTATGACGGGACCTTCAGAAGCAACTGCAAGTCAGACTTATGGGTTCAGAGATCCTGATATGCTCTTCCCTGAGTATAGAAATATCAATGGTAACACCCCAGAATGGCTCAGCCGCAATATGGACTGGGTACAGAAGGTTATGAGTGGCGTAAAGCGTTCACCTTTCTCAAGGATTAAGTCTCAGTTTGCTGACATCACAGAGGATGAGGCGCGCGCAAAGGGTTATATAAAGGGCCACCAGAAGAAAGATGAAGTGTTTACATTGCTTAAGAGGACAACTGACCCTCAGACTATCTATAAGAAGCAGAAGCTGGATCGTGATGATATAATTGATATCACAGATTTCGATGTAGTAGCGTGGATTAAGGCTGAGATGAGAATAATGCTCAATGAGGAAATCGCCAGGGCAATTCTCATTGGTGACGGGAGGCTCGCTTCATCCGACGATAAGATCCAGGAGAGCCATGTTCGCCCGATCGTGACTGATGTCGACCTCTTCAATGTCAAGGTTCCGGTAACGGCTAAGACTGGCGAGGAGACTGCTAAGACTCAGATTAATACTATTATAAGGTCTAGGAAGAAGTACAAGGGTTCTGGCAATCCTACGTTCTTCACAACAGAGGATGTTCTTACTGAGATGCTTCTTCTGGAAGATGGTATCGGTCATAAGCTCTACAAGACCGAGGCAGAGCTTGCTACGGCCCTTCGTGTAAAGGAGATTGTAACAGTTGAGGTTATGGAGAACCAGACCGTAGAGATCAATAGCACTAAGCATAACCTTATTGGTGTTATCGTTAATCTTCAGGATTACAATGTTGGTGCTGATAAGGGTGGCGAGATCAATCTCTTTGACGATTTCGATATTGACTACAACCAGTTCAAGTATCTGATTGAGACTAGGATCTCTGGCGCACTTATTAAGCCTTTCTCAGCTCTTACAATTTATGACGCTGCAGCTGTAACCGCAAGCGGCGATAGCGGAGTTGATGGTTGATCTATAAATTAAAAAGGCTAAGAAATTTCAAAATAAGAGTTTCTTAGCCTTTTATTTGGAGGAAGATCTATGAAGTACTATGGTACCATTGGTTTTTGGGAAGATGATATAGAGATTAGACCTGGCGTTAGTAAGAGTGGTATTGTGGAGAAGCCATATACTGGAGATATCCTAGAAAACAGACAGAGATGGATGAATTCAGATCATCAAAACGATAATCTTACTCTTAATATAAGGCTCAGTATAATAGGCGATCTTTATTTAAATAAACATTTATCATCTATAAAATATGTAAATTACATGGGTGATAAATGGAAGGTCACTGGACTGGATGTCTCAAAATACCCAAGAATTGTAATGGATATCGGGGAGGTTTACAATGGCGTCAACGCTGAAGAAACGGCTTGAGTTACATGATATATTATCCAATATATGTGAAAATTGTTACTTTGAGCCCCCTACAGGTAAAAAAATAAAATATCCATGTATAATATATAATAGGACTAACAATGCTAAATATAGTGCAGATAATCGTCCATATATATTAAATACAAGGTATACTGTAACTGTAATAGATCCAGATCCAGATAGCGAGATAGTTCCTCAGCTTGAAATGTTGGAAAAATGCACATATGATACACATTTCGAAACTGAAGGATTGTCACACGATGTATTTACAATATATTATTAGGAGGAAAAACAATGAAACTTAATTGGGATGCTATAGGTGAGCGTTTTTATGAGACTGGTATAGATCATGGTGTTCTTTATCCAGTTGTTGATGGAATATATCCGAAAGGTGTAGCTTGGAACGGTCTTACCAATGTGTCGGAATCACCCTCAGGGGCAGAGCAGACTGCACTGTATGCTGATAATATAAAATATCTCACGCTTACAAGTGCTGAGGAGTTTGGCCTTACAATCGAGGCGTACACATATCCGGATGAGTGGGAGGCTTGTGACGGAACTGCAAGTCTTAGCAATGGTGTTAAGATTGGGCAGCAGGCTAGGAAGAAGTTTGGTCTTAGTTATAGGACAAGGATCGGAAACGATACAGATGGTGATGCTCATGGATATAAGCTCCATCTTGTGTATGGTTGCTCAGCTTCTCCTTCTGAGAGAGGATATGGAACAGTTAATGATAGCCCAGAGGCAATTACGTTTAGCTGGGAGGTTACTACTACCCCTATCACACTTGATGGATATAATCCGGTATCGCTCATTACCATAGATTCTACAGCAGCAAATACTAGCAAGCTTAGAGTGCTTGAGGATATCCTTTATGGTTCTGATACGGGATATATAGCAACTCTGGATACGGAATTCGATTCCGATAAGACATATTACGAGCTTATCAATGGCTCATATGTAGTCACTGGAGATACTACTATGGATAGCACTAAGACATACTATGAGGCGACAGCTGGCGCTGATGCAAGGCTTCCTATGCCTGCGGAGATTAAGGCACTGTTTGCTGAGGGTTAATCTAACATTTAAAAGGCGGTCATTAATTTGGCCGCCTATTTTCAAAATGAAAGGAGACGAATATCATGTTAATGAAGAAGATAAAATATACAGATTTCAATGGTGTAGATAGAGAAGAAGAATTCTATTTCAACATGTCTAAAGCTGATGTTATTAAATGGATGACAACCAATGGGAATTATACATTAGATGCAGTTCTTATGAAACTTGTTAGAACTGAAAATGTTAGAGATCTTATAGGAGAGATAGATTATCTTATAACTGAGTCATATGGAGAGAAGTCCCTTGACGGTAAGCGGTTCATAAAAACTCCAGAGGTGAAAGCGAACTTTGTTGAAAGCAATGCATATTCAGAGTTGTTTATGGAAATAGCAAGTGATGCTAAGAAAGCAGCTGAGTTCTTTAATGGCATTCTTCCTGATGATCTTGCTAATAGTATTCAGGAAACTCTCAGATCGAATCCGGATGATTTGCCCGATATTGTTAAAGATTACGTGAAAGCAAATGATTTGACCCCTGCTAATGTAGTACCCATACAGCAGGGTTAATATAGATATTAAAGGGGGATTAAAGGGCTATGAAGGTTATAACTATACCGGCTAGGCATGGATTTGATTCTGAAAAACAGGAATTTATAGATATAAAAGAAACTACCTTAAAGTTGGAACATTCTTTAATCTCCCTTAAAAAATGGGAACAAAAATGGAAAATACCTTTCTTAGATAAAAAGACTCAAAAAACAGTAGAAATGTGGATTGATTATATACGGTGTATGGCTATAAATCAGGTCGAAGACGAAGTGTTCGAATATATGCCTATGCCTATAATTAAAGAGATAATAACATATATAGAAGATCCAATGACAGCTACTTGGTTTAGTGATAATTCAAAAATTGGAGCCAGTAAAAGTAAAGATGAAGTGGTCACCGCTGAGGTCATTTATTGCTGGATGATACAATTACAAATACCAATAGAACTTGAAAAATGGCATTTAAATCAGCTATTAACATTAATCAGAGTAATTAATATAAAGAATAATCCTAAAAAGATGGATTCGAGAACAGCAGCCGCCCAACAGAAATCGCTGAATGCGGCCAGAAGAGCCAAGCACCATTCAAGGGGGTAAAGTATGAGCAATAGTAGTTTAGTATCATATACTAAGATAAGCCCAAACAAAACATCGCCTAGGAATCATATGGTAGATACCATAACAATACATTGTATGGCGGGTAATTTGTCAATAGAGCAATGTGGAAATGTATTTGCAAGTAAAGATCGTAAAGCGTCATCCAATTATGGTGTAGGATCTGATGGAAGAATCGGCATGTATGTCGAAGAAAAAGATCGCAGTTGGTGCTCATCGAATGCTGCTAATGATAATCGAGCAATAACTATAGAAGTGGCAAATGACGGTGGTGCTGAAACTGGTTGGCATGTATCAGATAAGGCATATAAAGCCCTAATACAGCTTTTAGTTGATATATGTCAGCGGAACGGTATCAAAGCTCTACTATGGAAAGGAAATAAAGCACTGATAGGACAAGTCAATCTACAGAATATGACTGTACATCGTTGGTTTGCAGCAAAAGCTTGTCCTGGTGATTATTTATATAATAAGCATGGCGATATAGCTAATGCTGTAAATGAACAATTAAATAAAAAGCAGACAAAAATTCAAAATGAGATAGATGTTATTGATAGACCAAGATATATATGGGATAGATTGAAAGCGGCTGGATTTAGTGATATAGCAAATGCTGCAGTTCTTGGTAATCTATATGATGAGTCGCATTTCAGACCAAATAATCTCCAGAATTCATTTGAGAAACGATTTAAAATGGATGACGAAGAATATACAGGCCTGGTTAACTCCAAGACGTATGGCGAAGCATCATTTGTTAGGGATGGTTCTGGATATGGCATAGCACAATGGACATATTGGACTAGAAAGCAAGAACTCTATGACTATACCATAAAGCAAGGGTATAATATAGATAATTTATCTAGGCAGATCGATTTCTTGATATCTGAATTTAAAGAAAAATATAAGTCATTATTTAATGCTATAAATAGCTCAAAATCTATTACTGAAGCATCTAAACTCGTTTTAACGCAATATGAGAGACCAGCTGATCAAGGATTAAATGTTCAGAAAAGAAGAGCAGAATATGCTCAACTTTATTATAATAAATTTTCAGGTAAAGAGGTATATACAATACCATTTTTAGTAAAAATATCACGAGACGATCTGAATATACGAACTGGTCCCGGATCAAAATATGAATCAGTTGGATATATAGAAAAAGGTACATTTACTATAGTGGAAGTATCTGGTAATTGGGGACTTCTTAAGTCATATAGTAAAAAGAGAGATGGATGGATATGTTTAGATTATACAGAAAAGGTATAAATTATGAGCATGATATCGTTTCATCATAAAGGTAGTTTTAAAAATACCGAAAGTTTCTTTACAAAAATGATAAGTAGACGATATGCCAAAGTTTTAGCCAAATATGGTGAATTAGGCGTTAGCTTATTAGCTGCCAATACGCCGGTTGATACAGGTTTAACAGCGGCATCTTGGACTTATGAGGTAATAGACGATAATACTGGAGTGTCTGTCATATGGAAAAACTCTAATGTGAAGAAAGGGTATGCTAATGTGGCATTACTACTGCAATATGGACATGCAACTGGAACTGGCGGTTATGTAAGAGGCATTGACTATATAAATCCGGCATTACAGCCAATATTTGATAAAATGGCACAAGCTGCTTGGGAGGAGGTAAGGAATTCATGAGTCGATCAATTGATGAACGAATTGTCGAGATGCGGTTCGACAACAAGCAGTTTGAGAGTGGCATCAAAGAGTCGATGCAATCTTTAAATAAGTTAGAGGATGTACTGAATCACAATATATCAGCTGAAAGTTTAGAAAATATAAGTAGAGCTGCTAACAGCATAGATGTATCTGGATTAAATAAAGCAATAGAAACAATAAATGACCGTTTTTCTACTTTAGGAATAGTAGGTATGACGGTCATTGCCAATTTAGCTAATGGTCTTATTAATACATTAGGTAGAGCTGTCTCAACAGTTAGCGATGCTATAGTTAGTGGTGGCGTGAAAAGAGCGATGAATATCGAAAATGCTCATTTTCAACTACAAGGTATAATCAATGATGAAAAAGAAGTAGATGCTGTAATGAAGCAAGCTAATGAGTCGGTTGATGGCACCGCTTATTCATATGATGTAGCAGCTAAAGCAGCATCCATGTTCGCTGCAACTGGCATAAAGTCTGGTGAGGGCATGGAAAATGCTTTAAAGGGGATAGCTGGAGTAGCAGCAACTACTAATAGCGATTACGAATCAATGGCTCAGATATTTACCAAAGTTGCTGGTAATGGCCGATTAATGGGCGACGAATTACTTCAATTATCATCTCATGGTATGAATGCAGCCGCAGCTTTAGCAAATTACTTTAATAAAGTTAATGACGGTTCAGTAACTGCAACTGAAAATGTAAAAAATGCTATACAACAACTTACAGGTGCAACAGAAGTAGGTCAGGCATCCAGTGAGGCAAGAATAGCTTCTATTGAAAAAGAATATGAAGCTGCTTCTGAAGCATTTGAGCAAGAATATAAAATCAGACAAGATACATTTAATAAAGAATATAAAGCATTACAGAAGAATTTAGACAATGAATACAATTTAAAGAAAGCTGCTTATGACGAAGAATATAAGGCGTTACAGAAAACTTTAGATAAAGAATATAAAGCGTTACAAGAAACTTTACGAAGCGAATATAATGCTCAAAAAGAGCGTTTCGATAACGAGTATAAAGAGCTTCAGAAATCTTTAGATACAGAATATAAGATAAAAAAAGAAGCTTATGATAAAGAATATAAAGAACTTCAACAATCTTTAGATGCGGAGATAAAAGCTCAGCAAAAAGCTAATGATGCTCGTGTAAAAGAGGCAGAAGCTGCTTATAAAGAAGATGTATCTAATTATAAGAAAGCAACTGAGGAAAAGATAGCTTTAATTGATGAGGAGTATGCTGAAAGTATAAAACTCATCGATAAAGAAGCCTACGATAGGATGAAAGCTATCGATGATCAGATACAAGGAATAGAAGATGCTGCTGAAGCTGAAGAAAAAGCTAAGAAAGAAGCTGAAAGAGCAACCAAATTAACCGAATTAAATAAAGCGGTAGCAAATGCAACGTCTGTAGAAGAGCGTATCAAGGCTGAAGCGGCTTTAGCTGCATATCAGAAAAAGTTAGCAGAGGAAGATTTAGCGGAATCGAGGAAAGCTCAGATAGCTAAATTAAAAGAAGAAAAAGCTGCTATAAAAGAAGAAGCCGATTTAAAGAAACAAGAGGCTAAAGATAAAAGAAATGCTGCTGTAGAATCCGTTAAGGAAGAGTCAGAAGCTACATTAGCAGCAATGGCAGATAAGCACTCTTCTGAATTAGAATCTTTAAAAGAGTCCTTAAACGCTCAACTAGAAGAGATGAGAAATTCTAGGGATGAGCGATTAGAGACATTAAGATCTAATCAAACTGCCGAGTTAGAAGCTGTTAGAGAAAATCAACAAGGTCAATTATCACAGCTGAAAGCGAGTCAAGAAGCACAATTAGCCTCTTTACAAGCTTCTCAAAATGCACAATTAGAAGCTGTTAAAGAAAGTCAGTCAAAGCAACTAGAGAATTTAAGATCTAATCAGAATGCCGAACTGGCCGCAATGAAAGAGTCTCACTCTGCTCAGTTAGAAGCAGTTAAAGAGTCTCAAAATGCACAATTAGAAGCTCTTAAGAAAGCAAATTCGGCTAAATTAAAAGAAATGAAGAAAGCCGCGGATGAGCAAACCAAAGCTCTAAGTGGCTTTTCCACCAGTGCTAAAGTTACCGAAGCTGACATTAGGGAAATGGTATCGAAAGGGCTTATAAGTTTCGATATATTTTCTGAGGCTATGGCCACAACATTTGGCGATCACGCAAAAGATGCTAATAAGACCTTTTTAGGGTCATTAGCAAATATTAAAGCAGCTCTATCTAGAACAGGAGCGTTGTTTATATCCCCATTAATAGAGCAGGATGGTGAATTCGTTAAATTCTTCAATGTTATAAGAGAGAAAATAAATGATTTTAATAAAGTTTTAGGAGCTACTAACGGTGTTGCTGACAAATTCGTGGATTTTGTTAAAACCGCTGTCAGTATACTAACGAATTTTATTGAGAAGATCGATGTATCTAATTCAGGAATTGCTGGCCTCGGAGATTTAATAGCTAGTGTATTTGGTAAAGCAACAGATGTTATTAATGAATGGGGGACTAAATTAAGTTCCATATTATCAGAGCATGTTAAAAGTCCATTTGAAGCTATAAAAGATATAGGACAAACTGTCATTAATATGTTTAATGGTTTGGTGTCTATATTAAAGCCGGTGGGCGAAGCATTTGGCGAGGTATTTAGCCAAGTTGCAAAAAAGGGTGCATTTACAGATTTAGCCAGTACAATTGCCGATTTAACTAGTCACTTTAAGCTTTCTAAAGAAGCTGGTAGTGCATTAAAGACACTATTTACTGGTCTATTTAAAATAATAAAGTCAATTACAAGTATATTTGGAAAACTCATAACTAAGACAACATCACACATAACAAAAACAGATAAACTAAGTTCAAGCATATCTAAATTAGTTAGTTTTGTTGGGGATTTACTAATAAAAATGGCCGATTGGCTTGATAAGTCTCCATGGGTCCAAAAAGCTATAGATGGAATAGCCACTGGATTGGGCGTTATGGGAGACGCCTTATCAACTATAATACATTTTGTATCTAGTGGAGAGGCATTAGATAAGATTGTATCTGTATTTAAAGATATAACAGGTATAGATCTAAATGAAGTAGCTAATTCGATAGAGAATTTTGTAGCATCTATTCTACATTTAAAGAAAGCTGATGACGAATCAACTGAGATAGGATCTAATATCATATCAGGTATTATACAGGGTATAGAAGGCGTTGCCGGTGATTTGTGGGAGACATTAACGTCAATAGGCAACACTATACTACAAACCGTTAAAGATGTATTAGGTATACAGTCGCCGTCAAAAGAAGGTGAGAGCATTGGCGGTTACTTTATAGAGGGTATAGTTAACGGTATTAAAGCTGGGTTTGACAAAATTAAAGATAAAGCAAGTGACCTAGCATCTAAATTGTTAGATGGAACTAGTGACGGACTTTCTTTATTTAAGGATGATTTAGGAGGTATAGTATCACTTATAGGTGGCGGTAGTTTAATATATCTTCTAGTTAAATTAGGCAAAGGTTTTGAACAAGTAGCATCAGCATTATCTGGACTATTTGGAAGGACTGGTGGGTTAATAGGTTCAGCAACTTCAGCTTTAGGCTCTGTTAAAGATGTTGCTGACGCTTATACTAAAGATCTTAAAGCCGATGCATTCATGAAGACTGCTATAGGATTATCTATAGGTATAGCAGTTATAACTGGTGCATTAATAGCATTGTCAAAGCAAGACCCAGATAAATTATTAGCAGCAGCCGGATCACTAGCGGTTGTAGCATATGTATTTGGAAATGCTCTTGAACGATTGCTATGGACTCTATCACAGACAAAAACTGTTGAAAGTGCATTAACTACAGCAGCAAAAGGACTTAAGAACGGCTTTAGTAAATTAGGTCAAGCCGTTAAAATAAAAGCAGTTGGCTCAGCTATTAAAGATTTTGCTATAAGTGTCGGTATTATTGTAGCTAGTATAGCAGGCATTTATCTTATGTATAGAAAAGATAAAGAATCATTCAATGCTGCTGTAACTACAGTTGGTTCTATATTTGCAGTATTAGTTATCATAGCTGGTGTGATGGCTACAGCTGGTGAAAAACTTAGTAAAGGCATGAGTGCATTTGCCAAACTTGGCGTCGGTGTGTTAGCGTTATCATTAGCCGTACTAGTCGCAGTTGCCGCTTTAAAGAAAATATTAAAGCTTGATTTCAATTTCAAAAGAGATGGCGACAAATTAGTCCTATTAGGAATACTATTTGCTGGTGTAGCTGGATTAGCAATAGCAATAGGAGCGGCGTCTAGAATAGCTGGCGACGGTGGTTTAAAAACAGGACCGTTATTAGCTATGTGCTTATTAATATTATCATCAGTATCAGCATTAAAAAAGGTATTAAATCTTAAATTGCCAGATGATTGGAAAACCAAAATGGCTATCTTTGCTGGACTGTTCGCAGCTTTAGGTGTATTAATGATTGCAATAGGAGCTGCTAGTAAGTTAGCTGGTGGTCAGCTTAAAGCTACAGGAACAATATTAGCTATGTGCCTCTTTGTGGGGACTGTGGTGGTTGCGCTAACAGTATTAGCGATATTCCCAGCTGAAATGTTAAAGAAAGGTGCTTTAGCATTAGGCGGTATATTACTAGTATTAGGTTTGGTTTTGGTAATGGCATCTAAAATTGGTGGCGAGGCAGCAGGAAAGGTTGTCCTTGGTATGGCTGCTTTAATAGGTGCAATAGTTATTAGTTTAGCGCTATTATCGTTTATTGAGCCTGATAAATTAATGCCAGGCGCTTTAGCATTAGGTGGTGTATTATTCGTAGTGGCACTAGTCTTTGCTGGTGTTAGTAAAATAACTAATGAAGACGCTTGGAAGACTGTCCTATCTATGGTGGCTGTAATAGGCGCTGTGATTGGCGGACTATATGTATTATCAAGTGTTGAATCCTGGGAGAATTTAGTAGCAGCTGGTATAGCTATGGCAGCAGTTCTATTAGCTGTAGGTAAAGCATTTAGTACCTTAAATAGTTCTGAAACTCCAGAGATGGATCATATCATGGAGTGGATATTAGGTATACTATCAGTAGCCGCAATAGCACAGATATTACGCTCCATGGGCGACCTAGATTGGAAGACATTATTAGCATCTGGTGCTAGCATAGCAGGTGTGTTAATGGGGATAAGTGAAAGTTTTAAAATAATGAACTCTTCAGAAAAAGTAGAACCCGAGAACATGCTGAATTTCATAGTTGGAATTATAGGTGCTGGCATCATTGGTATGATATTAGCAATATTCTCAAAAGGTACTGACTGGGATTCGTTATTAGGTCTAGGTGCATCAATATCTATGGTTTTAGTAGCTATAGGCGCTTGCTTTGCAATAATGAACACTACAAACGTTGATTTAAAATCTATAGGTTCATTTGCAGCCGGTGTAGTAGGCGTTTGGGCTATAGCGGCTATCATATCTGAATATGCTAATCAACCATGGGAACAGATGTTAGGTGCTGGCGTATCCATAGCCATAGTGCTATTAGCAATGTCAATTGTTATGGTGATAGCAGGCGCAGTTGGAACATTAGGACCAGCTGCTGCTATTGGTTTGGCAACTTTAGATGGTTTCATACTATCATTATGGGGTATATTAGAAGCTTTAGGTCGTATTGGTGACCTAGAAGTCATTAAAAATGGTGGAGAAAAGTTATCAGCTATAGGCAAAGCACTGGGAGACTTTGTTGGCAGCATAATAGAAGGTATCGGAGAGGGAGTAGGTAGAGCATTAGAAGCAATAGGTAAGAGCTTATCTAAATTTATGCAAAACGCACAGCCTTTCTTTGACGGTCTAGCTAATATGAACCAAGATACTGTAAAAGCAGCCGGTGCCTTAGCAGGCGTTGTCTTAGCATTAGCAGCAGCTGAAGTATTAGATAGTATATCAAGCTTATTCTCACTATTTACTGGCGAGAAAGATATGGGCTCATTTGGTAAGAAGCTAGTAGATTTCGGTATAGCCATTCAAGCTTTTGATCTATCCACTAGATTGGTTGATGCTGGCCATCTTAAAACGGTTGCTGAAGGTGCTAAAGCACTAATAGATATAGCTAGAGCTATTCCAAATGAAGGCGGTTGGTTAGCTAAGCTTGTTGGTGAAAACGATATAGGTGAATTTGGAGCCTCATTAGCACGTTTTGCTCCTGGATTAGTTGCATTTGATCTAGGAACAAGAATGATTAAGGATGTCTCAAATTGGAAGAATATAGCAGAAGGAACTAAGTATTTAGTAGACTTAGCCGCAGCTATTCCAAATGAAGGCGGTTGGTTAGCTAAGCTTGTTGGTGAAAACGATATAGG
>ERZ842401.484-NODE-484-length-58168-cov-17.315059_pt1 | contig 58168 bp, 45 predicted proteins | sample MGYA00521270_ERZ842401 | MGnify/ENA primary metagenome ERZ842401 (study PRJEB31892, sample SAMEA3878208) | bioreactor metagenome | biome: Moose rumen | place: Sweden | collected 2011-10 | study: EMG produced TPA metagenomics assembly of the PRJEB12797 data set...
TTTAGGATTTGTTTCGACTGCAAAATTACTGCCGCCAAACAAATCCTAAAATATGCACTTTAATGGTGGGTTACATAGAGTTAGGGTAACCATCCATTAAAGTACATGTAATATAGAGTTAGGTCTGTAACCTGTTGTGGTTACGTGGTCCTCCGTTAAAGTGCGTTTTTTTAGCCCAACGTTGCTTTTTTGTAGTGTTAATTGATTATTTTCAGTCATTTAGCATTTTCGTGTTGCATTGCCGGGTAATACAAACTTTTTATTTCGGCGGTATTTTAATTCCATAAAAAGGCATCTTTTTGTATTTTAATCGTTCGTATATATCGTTGGCAACCGTGGTTGATGTGCTACATATTCTTATATGAACTTTCTATAACACTCAGTTAAAGTGCAATTTAGGATTTGTTTGGTGGTAGTAATTTGGCGGGTACAAATTCGAGTCTGCATACCAGATAAGAAATCGATATTGCCAACTATCTGCGTTGTGTCATATTGTACGTGAAAATCGTCATATTGTCAGGTAATTTTATTATGACCTCATTACACGGGGGCTATCTTAAATGATTTTAAAAGTAATAATAAAAAAGGAGTGGTGCCACTCCTTTTTTATACTATTGCCGCATTGCATACACTATGAACGGCAATTATAGAAAATCTGATACTTTTCTTATTTTACAATAAGATATTTGTGTCCGTTTTGAATTACTATACCTATGTAACTGCTACCGACTTGTTGTCCGAGTACATTATACATTGGAGCATTCAGATTAAGTTGCGGATTTTCAGCTTCTATAATCTCTATGGCTGTTTGTTTGCATTCTACAACTACAGCATCTTTGGTTGCTGTATCCCACTCGAAACATGTGTTTTCGTCAACGAACAGGTCGCTTGATTGTTCAGAACCGTTGTTCCAAATGATATTCATACTCTTGTATTGTGCATCAAATGTGTAGTAGTATGCTCCATCAGGTTGTTGTGTCATTTGAGTTCCTGGCCATGCACCGAGAACTTGTGTTTGCGAAGCATCGGTTGTCCATGCATAAAGGTTTACTTTCTTCCAATTAGATTCGAATTTAACAGTGATAGGTTCTGCTTGCGGAGCCTTATAGGTGTAAACAGCTGTTGCTACATCTGTTTTTTCGCTGCCGGCAACTGCTATTGCACGTAGCTCTGTTGTGGCTTTGAAATTGAGTATTGTCGGGTTGGCTGTTGATGACTTGGACGAGGTTGTCGGATTGGTTCCATCGGTTGTATAATAGATAACAGGGTCTGTGCCTTCAGGTGCGCCGATGGCTGTTATTGTAATATCAATACCTGCTGTATTGTCTCTGAATACAGATGATTCCGGACTGATTACCACGTTGAAAGGAACATCAATCTTGGCGCAGTTTTCATCTAATTCTTCGCATCCATTCTTCCATAAATAGCAAACATCGCAATCTGTTATCAAGTCGCCTGTCTGAATACCTTTTCCGCCATTATTGATTACGAAATTCGGATTTTTGGCTGCTTCGGGGAATTGGTATGAATACCAACCATCAGCACCCAACGACATTTTTTGACCAGGCCAACCGCCTGTGTTAGTGCCGTCTCCCCACGTGTGGATATATGAATCACCTGTCCATGTGTCATCATGTGCAAAGCGTACAACGATAGGTGTTGTTTGTGGAGCCTTGTATGTATAAGTTTCTTCCAATATACTTGATGCCTGTCCGTTCAGTACGGCTATAGCCTTAACGGTGGTGGTACTTGTTATACTAATAGCTGAAGCATATTTGGTAGAAGATGTAGTCGGTTCGCTACCGTCTGTTGTGTAGTAGATGGTTGGTGTGCCTGACAAAGCATCGGCTTTTATTGTTACGGAGAAAATTTCTGTGGTGAATTTTTGAGAAGGTGTCATTGTCAGACGCGGGGTCTCACCTGTACTTGTTTGATAATACATTGCAAAATTTCCTCCTTTATATGCCAATGAGTAGCCGCTTGGAGCTGATTCGTAACCGCTGTTAGGACCGAGCAAAAGACGAATGGAGCCTTTTGCTCCGCTGATTGTTGCTTTATAATATCCGTTGCCGGACTCTTCGTCTGATATAACTGATTCGGAGTGTACTCCGGTTATTTGGCGAGCCATAATCATCTTTGTTATTTCCGATTTATATTTCACCCAATGAGGCCAGAATACACACGGGATGCCGGGGCGTGAAAGAATAAAAGCGTTGGCGGCAAGTACACGGTCTTTGTTGAAGTTTTCCATAGAGTTGCCACAGCCACCAATCTCATCATTGTTGTCGCGTCCGCTTTTGCAACCGAAGTAGGTATCGTGGCTGTCCACAAATGTAACAGCATATCGACCGTCTCCAGTGCCTGAAAGACCGGAACTCTTACATTTGTTGTAGTCTCCATCCGCAATACCTTGAATAGCCTGGTATTTGTTGCCGAAGTCAAAGACTGTGGTATTCCAATTGCAGTCACTCAGATAAGACTTTATCTTACTCATATCGCCATTCCAGAATTCGCAAACTGAAAAATAGTTGGCTGCTGCGGAGTTGTACATGTCGATATATTTCCCTTTGAAGCCTTGAGCGTAGTCGTAACGCCATCCGTCAAAACCTATGGCATTTTTCATCCATCTCAAATATGCTTTCATCATTGTTTGAACACGTGTATCGGCATGAGCCCAGTCACGAGCCGACGCATAGTTGTCTTGTCCGTTGTAGCCGCCATCGTCTGTACCTGTGGCTGATCCTTTACAATTCAGATCTTCGCTTTGGTCGTTAACTTCATCTGTTTTGCAAATCCATGTAGCGTCAGGCTCGAATGTGCCGTACGGGCTGAAATATTGAGGGTAGAAATCGCACCATGAAGACTTGCTTCCGGCATGATTGATAACTATATCTGCAACCACTTTTGTATTGGCATTGTGCATTCTGTTGATGAATTCCACCAATTCTACTTTTGAACCCCAGGCGGAGTTCTGGTTGCTGTATTGTGTTTGGTGATATCCTGTTCCGCCGTCTGATTTGCCGGATGGAGGAAGCCATACCATATCAAAATACATTCCTATGTCGCCGCTGTTGTTGAGCAGTGTGGACCATTTTGTGTTACCTAATTTGGTCGTTCCGCTGATTGTAACGTTGCCCGGTGCTTTGTCATCGTAAGAGTCATAATAGAAAGCTTGAAGCATTACATCAGGACATTTCTCCGGAACGGACTTGTAGTAGTTCGGTCTCTTATCAATCGTGTCCGGGTCAATAGGTTTGTTTTTACAATCTGTGCCTTCGCCGATATAGAGTATGTTATCGTTATATTTCAATTTGATATATATATCGTAGCACCCTGTCACGTTGCATGTTATCTTGCCATCGGCTTTGCCGCCCGAGAAATTGGCATACGCGCCGTATGACTCGAAATCCTCTATCCATTTAGTGTCACAACTGCGGTTGATAATTACAAAATTATCTCCTTCAGCCAATTGCAACTTGGCGAGGTATTGTACTCGACCTTCTGTATCTTCTTCGCCGGTAGGATCTGCAGCAAATAATGCAGTATCATTGACTAATATCCCGTAAGGACCGTCAGAACATTTGTTGTCATCATCATCTCCGTTTCCGCTACAACCGCTGCCGTTTCCGATATAGAGCTGGTCTTGCTCGTATTTCAGCTTAATGTAGAAATCATAGCACCCTGTTGTCGAGCAGGCATAGTGGTCACCGCTACGCGTGATTGCGGCAACAGAAGCACCGTCCACATCAACAGCCCAGCCTACATTGTTGTCTGCATCCCACAACTGAATAGTGGATTCGGCTGCAACTTGCACACCCAAGACCTGATATTCTTTGAAAGACGGGTCTAACGGAGTAGGGTTAAGTTCTCCTGCATGGTAATCCGTACCGTTAATCATAATGCCATACGAGGCGGCATTCAGCGACAAAACGCACAGCACGCCTGTCGCAAACATAAGAAGTTTTCTCATACTTATATACATTTATGTTATTTGCATGTAATTCAACATGCAAAGATACAACAATTATTCCTAATCAGCAACAATTATTAAGATATTTTAATACGCTTGTAATGCTTTTTTTCTTAAATTTGTTTATGTCGGAATTATTGCGTAACTTTGCAAAAGTTAATATTTTCTTACCATGTCAGACATATTATCAATAGTTAAATCGCAGAAATTGAGCTATGAACAGAAAGTCAATGCGTTGGCTCATGCTGCCGAAGATACGCTTGATGTGTTGCCTATGAGCGAGCGTACAAAATTTTTCTTTGAAAAAGGAGCAATATGCAATCTGAACGAAGGCAATGCTCCTTACCGTCCGCGCTACATAATGCCGGATTATGAGAAAGCGGTGCGTAACGGTGTGAAATTTCTTGAACTTGACCCGCCTAAAGACTTTGATGAACTACTTACATTTCTGCAAATCCTCTACCGACATGTGCCTTCAATTACTACTTATCCCGTGTTTCTCGGCGAATTGGATAAACTTGTCGAACCGTTTATTACTGACCTGTCTGACGAAGAGGTGTTGAAGAAACTCAGGCTTTTTTTAATCTATCTTGACCGAACAATAACCGATTCGTTCTGCCATGCCAACCTCGGACCGGAAGCCACGCGTGCCGGAAGGCTGATTTTGCGTGTTGACCGTGAGCTCTCGCAGGCAGTGCCTAATCTGACACTAAAATATGACCCCGCAATAACCCCTGACGATTTTGCCGAGGAAGCAATACTGACCTCTTTGTATGTTGCCAATCCCGCTATATGTAACGACCCGTTGAATGCCAAAACTTACGACCGTTATGGGATATCTTCATGCTATAATATATTGCCTATAGGCGGCGGCAGTTACACTCTTACACGAATTGTCCTGCCGAGGTTGTCTGCGCTTGCAAAGGATAAGACTGATTTTATAAATAACCTTTTGCCTGAAGCTTTGCACTGTATGGCTGACTATATGTCGGAACGTATCAAGTTTATTGTTGAACAATCAGGATTTTTTGAGAGCAGTTTTCTTGCAACTGAAGGTTTTATTGAGCGCGACCGTTTTGTGGCGATGTTCGGTTTGGTGGGACTTGCGGAATGTGCCAACCATTTTATGTCCGAAGGTAAGAAATACGGTACTGACTCGGAGGCTGATGATTTGGCGGAGGAAATACTTGCTGCAATATCCGCTTTTGCATCCGAATACGAGTGCCCTTATTGCGAAATAGCCAATCATCGTTTGTTACTTCACGCACAGGTAGGTATTGATACCGACTACGGCATCACTTCCGGTGTGCGTATTCCTGTTGGCGATGAGCCGGAGTCAATATATGACCACTTGCGCCATTCTGCCCGTTATCACAAATATATACCTACCGGCTGTTCTGATATTCTTCCCTTTGACATAACAGGAAAGCAGAATCCTGCCGCTATACTCGACATTGTGAAAGGTGCGTTCTCTTTAGGGCAGAAGTATGTGGCATTTTATGCCTCTGATTCCGACCTTGTGCGTATAACCGGTTATTTAGTCAAGCGTTCGGAGATGGAAAAATGGAATGCCGGAAAAGTAGTGTTGCAAAACACGACCCATTTCGGTACTCCGGCATATGCTTCCGGTCATCTCGCAGACCGCAAAGTCCGTGGTGTATAAAATGTATCAGCCAATATTGGCTGATATGGTAATATGTACGTTCGCAAAATCATACTTCAATCAACTGTTGACGGACCGGGCAATCGCGTGGCTGTTTTTCTGCAAGGCTGCAATATCCGCTGTGCTTATTGCCATAATCCTGAAACACATCCGCTATATCAACCTTGTATGGCTGATGTAAGTGATATGCCCGTAGCTGATATAGTGGCGGAAATACGTAAGTGCATGCCTTTTATTCGCGGAATAACTGTTTCAGGTGGTGAGTGTATGTTGCAAGCTGGTGAGGTGGAACAGTTTTTTGAGTCGGTCAAGTCAGAATACCGTAATCTTACCTGCTTGATTGACAGTAATGGAACAATCCCTTTTGCCCGTTATCCGCACCTGTTGGAATTGTGTGATGGTGTGATGTTAGATGTCAAGGCATTGGATAGTAAGGTATATGAAAACCTTACGGGAGCAACTAACGACAGTATAGTGAAAGAGAATCTCCGATTGCTATTGCAATGCGATAAACTGACAGAGGTTCGTATTGTCTGTCTGCCTGACAAATCACCTGTAACAACTGATGTGGAGAATATCCTGAATTATCTTGTTGCAACGCGTGGTTTTGTTGAAAAGAATATCCCCGTTCGTTTGTTGCGTTTCCGCCCGCACGGAGTTGTCGGTTTGTTAAGCAAAATGCCCGTACCTTCGAATGAACAGATGCAAAGATATGTCGCGTTGGCACAAGAAAAAGGTCTTAATATATCAGTTAAATAAATGTCTTTTTGTAGATTGGTTATGTTCGGTTTGTTGGCCGCTATAAGCGGCACGGCTTTTGCCAAATGTCATTATTCCAAGCAGGAGGTAATGATACCTATGCGTGACGGTGTGAAACTCTATACTGCTGTATATATACCCAAGCATGCTGCCAATGCTCCTATCGTTATGATGCGTACCCCGTATGGTTGCAAGCCATATGGAGCAGAAATAACTAACCGGTTCAATCGTGATGATTATTGGAAAGAATATGCCACTCGCAGTTATATCATCGTGTTTCAGGATGTGCGTGGCAGGTATAATTCAGAGGGTGAATTCGTGCATTTGAACCCGCAGGAAAAAGAGGATACATACGATACTGTCGAATGGCTGACAAAAAATATAAGTCAGTGCAACGGTAATGTTGGTGTAGTAGGAAACAGTTACTGTGGATTCTATGCTTTTATGGCAGGTTGTGCAGGTCATCCGTCGATACGTATTGTGTCGCCTCAAGCACCTGTTACCGACTGGTGGCAAGGTGATGATATGCACCATAACGGGGCTTTCTGTCCGACTGACGGTGGTTTTCTTGATTATATGCAGTACGGAGAAGATGAAAATCCCGAAGTTGAAATTCAGACCCCGTATGTAAGTCAATATGATGAATATCTCGCTTACGGCACAATAGCAAACATCACAAAACACCTCAATGAAAAACGCCCTAATGATTTCTGGAACGAGATGATTAATCATCCCGATTATGACGAGTGGTGGCAGATGCGTGATGCGCGTTGCTATGTCAAGGATTTGACCGCACCTGTCGTTTTGATTACCGGCGGAACATTTGACGGTGAAGATTATTACGGAACGATTAAACTCTATGAAGCAATAAAAACGCAAAGACCCGATATTGACTGCCGCCGTGTTATTGGACCGTGGACTCATGGCGGTTGGCGCAAGTATGAGAGAACACTCGGAGCTTGGCGTTTTGCGTGGTTAACATCTCCTGCCAAGACCTATATGCGTAAGATTGAGATACCTCTGATGGAAGCTTGTTTGCAAACCGACAAGCCAAATCAGGCTGTTTCGGCAACGGAGCATTTCTTTATCACCGGATCCAACCGTTGGACAACCGATTCGCTCCGGCAACCATCGTTGCAACTCTTCATGCACGCAGACGGGACACTCTCCGCTTTTCCGCCTAAAGAGGGTAGTACCACATATGTATCAGACCCTATGAATCCTGTACCCGTCAACGAAGCACATGATTCCGGCAAGGACTATATGTATGCCGACCAAACTTTTCTGCAAGGTAGGAATGATGTTGTCTCATTTCAGACTCCGCCATTGAGCAGCGACAAGACATTGAGAGGGTCGGCTGTTGTCCATTTTTCGGTCAGTCTTACAACCGAGGATGCCGATTTCTTTGTCAAGATTATTGATGTTATGCCGGACGGAAAACAATTTATGGTACGCTCGGAGATGCTGCGTGGCAAATATAGAAAAAGTGAAAATCAAAATGGTCGGGAGTCAGCGTGTATGTTCGGCACGGGATGCCCTTTCAGTACCGCTGAACCTAATGAGTTCGACGTTAAACTTTTACCGTTCAATCATTGTTTCAGACGCGGACATCGTATAATGATACAAATCCAGAGCAGCGCATTCCCGCTTTTCGACCGTAATCCGCAGACCTTTACAGATATATACCACTGTGATGAATCTGCTTTTGTAAAAAGCACTATCACTCTGCATCACAATACAGACAATGCCTGCTATGTCCTGCTGTCGCAATAATCAGTTGACTATATCCTGAACAACCAATCCGGCTATGGTGAAACCGAAAACGGCGGTGATATGTGCTATTGTCCCGTTGATACGTTGTGTTTGCGGTTTTTCGTCTTGTTGTCTTAATTCCGGACTATATACACACAGGATTTTTTGCCCCGTGTCCAATCCGTTGCGGCGCATGTATTTTCTGAGTGCGTGACCTAAAGGACAGTCACGCACTTTCCATAGTTCGCGCACTCCTATCTGCTGCGGGTCGAGTTTCTTGCCTGCACCCATCGAACTGAACACTTTGGCGCGTGAGTGTGACGCAAGATGTAAAAGCAGAGCTTTGCAATCAAGAGTATCAATACAATCTATAACGTAATCAAATTTGCTAAAGTCCCATTGAGACGCTGTAGCGGCTGTGAATTTATCTTTGACAACAGTGATAATGGCATGCGGATTTATGTCGTGCAGTCTTTCTGCCATAACCTCGGCTTTGTATCTGCCTATTGTTGATTGCAGAGCAGGCAGTTGACGGTTGATGTTGCTTTCAGCCACAATGTCAAAATCGATTATGGTCAAGTCCTGTATGCCTGAACGGATAAGGCTTTCCGCACACCAACTGCCCACACCGCCGACACCGAATAATGCGATGCGGGTGTGTTGCAGACGGTCGAAACTATCTGCACCGATTAATAATTTAAGACGTGAAAACAAATAATATTTAGTTGAGAGTGGAGAGAAGTTTTTTAGTTGAGAGTTGAGAGTTGTACATATCCTGTTTTGGATTACTGAACGTAAGGGTTGTTGCCAAACGGGACACGATAGTTGCAGCCTTCCCGCCAACGGTTACAGCCATAGGCTTGTCTCCCCCGAATCAGATGACCTTGGCGGCATGCCGGACACGGTTGACCGGTCAGGTCGGCTTTAACTTCCCATACTACACTGTTGACCATCTGTTTTAGCTCCGCTATAAATTCTTTTGGCTCATAATCATTGCGTTCGATAAGTCTTAACTTACGTTCCCAACGACCTGTCAGTTCGGCACTCTTAAGCAGGTCAACGGTTATCACGCCAATCAGATTGCGACCAATATCCGTTGAGTACAAACTTTTGCCTTTTTTAACTATATATCCGCGTTTGAACAATGTTTCTATTATCGATGCCCGTGTTGAAGGGCGACCGATACCGTTTTCTTTCATTGCGTCACGCAATTCCTCATCGTCAACGGTTTTGCCCGCTGTTTCCATCGCGCGCAAAAGTGTGGCTTCGGTATATGGCTTCGGTGGTGTAGTTTGTTTTTCAACGAGTTGCGGTTGATGAGAACCGCTCTCGCCTTTTCGAAATTCGGGCAGTGTCTTATCCTCCTTCTGCTCGTCTGTATCATCGTCTTGTTGCTGCACTTTTTGGAAAATGGTTTTCCACCCCGGCTCGATAATCTGTCGTCCCGTGGCTTTGAATGCAATACCATCAACGTCAGCCGTAATAGTTGTAGTCGCAAATTGGCAATCAGGGTAAAAGACGGCAATAAAGCGGCGTGCTATCAGGTCGAATACTTGTCGCTCAAAGTCAGTCAGGTTATTGGGTTTCTGACCGGTTGGAATAATAGCATGGTGGTCTGTAACTTTTGAATTATCAAACACCTTCTTTGATTTTGGCAGTTGTTTTCCGCCCAAAGCATCTATCAGTTCCGGATAATAATCCCTAATGCCCATCAGTGTATTCGGCATCTTGGGGTACAAGTCATCAGTCAGATATGTGGTATCAACGCGAGGGTAGGTGGTTATTTTCTTTTCGTACAAGCTCTGAACCGTGTTGAGGGTCGTTTCGGCACTCATCCCGAATTTCTTGTTGCACTCAACTTGCAGAGATGTCAAATCAAACAATCTTGGCGGAGTTTCAGTTCCCTTTTTCTTTTCAATACTCGTAATGGTTAGCGGTATATCCTTAATGCGCTCTATCAATGCGTTGCCTTCATCAACCGAGCCTATGGGGTCTATACCTGCATTTTTGGCTTGCAAATCAGCAAGGGTCGGTATTTTCGTATCTTTTTTCTTGCTTTTTTCGGCTGTTTCTTGTGCTTTTTGAATTTCCTCTAACAATTCATCGTCCTGCTTGCGGATGATGGCGTTGAATGTTGTGTCGCGGTAAATGGTTTTCAGTTCCCAATATGTTTTGGGAACGAAATTGTTGATTTCCTTGTCCCTATTGACGATTAGTGCGAGAGTCGGTGTCTGCACGCGTCCTACTGACAATACTCCTTTGGGTTCGGTGCGGTATTTGAGTGTGAAAGCGCGTGTGGCATTCATGCCTAACAGCCAGTCACCTATGGCGCGCATCAGTCCTGCTTCGTAGAGCTTCTGGTATTTCGACTGATCTTCAAGACAGGCAAACCCGTCTTTTATGGCTTCAGCGGTCAGTGAGGAAATCCAGAGTCTTTTAACCGGACATTTACAGCCTGCCTTTTGCAAAATCCATCGCTGAATAAGTTCACCCTCTTGACCGGCATCACCGCAATTAACTACATATTCGGCTTTGCTGACAAGATTTTTGATAATGTCAAATTGTTTTTGCACACCCTGATCGCCGGTCACTTTGATGCGAAATGGTTCAGGAATCATAGGCAGCGAACTCATTGTCCACCGCTTCCATTGTTCGTTATATTCCTGTGGCTCAAGCAGTCCGCATAGATGTCCGAAAGCCCAAGTCACCTGATAACCACTACCCTCAATATAGCCGTCGTGGCGCTCGTGAGCACCAAGTACATCGGCTATATCGCGACCCACTGATGGCTTTTCAGCTATGCAGACAACCATGGTTATTTACGATTTGACAATTTTCAATTTATTACTGAAATTCGATAGTTGTAGTCGGAAGCTCGAGCATCCAACTCTCAACTCTCAACTACTTTTCCGGATACATCACTATCTCAAACACATTACCTGACTCGAGAAGTTTGTTCAGTGTGGCTTTGACGGTTTCGGCGGTGATGCCTTTAACGCGGTCAGCAAACCCGGTATGTTTGTCTAATCCCCATATGTAATAGGACGTGAGAGTATTATCCCAATAGCTGTTTTTCTCAATATCTTCCTCAAAGTCTTTGAGCATCGACTCTTTTGACTTTTGCAGGTCAGCCGCTTGAGGTCCGTTTTTAGCCATCTCTTGAACCTCCTGATGAATAATCTGCATCAGTTTTTCCTGCTTCTCGGGGTCAGTGTCAAACTGCATAATCAGCATAGCTGCATCTACAGGACGTTCGCTGCAATAACCGTATGTACCGACCCCGTATGAACCGCCTTCTTTTTCGCGGACAGACTCAAGATAACGCATATCAAGACAACGACCTATCACATCCATGTTATTATCGTTTTCAAGGCTGAACGGCATGTCGTATGAAGTGTATTGAATACGATTTGACGCAGTGTGAATAGTCATTTCTTTTAGGAAATAGTTCTTCTGTTTGCCAAGTGGCGCCCTAACATTCCTATCTTCGAAATCCTCAAATTGTTTATTGGTTTTAAGACTGCCTAACCAAGTGAGAATAAGCTGTTTGGTCTGTTTGTCATTGGGGTCGATATTGCCTGTGAAGATAAAGGTAAAATCAGCAGGATTGGCAAAACGTTCGCGGAAAATGCTAATGGCTTTATCTTGGTTGACCTTGTTGATAAACTCCTTGTTCATCAGCGTAGTACGGGGAGAATGGTTTGTAGAAAATACGCTGACTGAATCAGAAAATACATTCTTTATGTTTTTATCGCGATTTGCCACCACATTATCTAACAGTGCCATCAATGTTTGATATGACTCATCATCGCGTCTGATATTTGTGAAATAGAGGTAACTGAGTTGCAGCATGGTTTCGAAGTCGGCTACCGAACTTGAGCCGTCCAAACCCTCGGAAAACGTGTTGATTGCCGGACTTACACTCACATATTTGCCGGTCAGCACTTTTTGTAATTCAAGCATTGAGAAATCTCCTAAACCGGCATATTCGATTATTGCCGTGGCTAACTCTGCTGAAGGCAAATCATCAGGATTGTCTATCAGTGATGTGCCGCCCTTGCTTAATGCTGTCATCAATATCTCATCAGATTTGAATTTGGTAGGTTTGAATACCACTTTGATGCCGTTTTTCAAAAGCCACTCTGTTGTTCCTAATGCTTTGTTTTCAGTTACTTTCTTAATCTTACCTGCCTTAGGGGTTTTAGCCACCAACGGGCGGTCAAGATGTTCTTCTTCAGGTGCTTCGATGGCAAGTTGATCGGCAGAACGTAATATATTGACTGCTTCTTCGCGTGACGGGAAGTCAACACCTTCTTTTTCCGGTCCTTGGAAGGCGATTATGATATTTTCGTTTGTGATGTATTTCTCAACCAATGTGTTAAGAATATCTGCTGTCAACATCGGCAGGGCACTTTTCAGAAATTCGTATTCCCAAGCAATTCCTGGTATAGGCTCCTGACTCAAGAAATTGCGAATATACTCATTGGTTAATGACCTGTTGCGTTGATTGTTGCGCTCGTTGTACGATTTCTCGATATTTGACAGCATATTTGCTTTGGCTCTCTCTAATTCAGAGTTGGTGAAGCCGTAGCGTTTAATCTTTTCCGTCTGATATACGAGGTCTTGATATGTTGCCTTTTCTTTGCCCTCTTTTGGCACTGCAATCATGAAAAAAGCATCTTTTGTCTTCACCAATTCACTATATGCTGCGCCGCCGCCTACAAAATTTGCATCAGGCTTTTGTGCTATTTCTGTAAAACGCTCGTCAATGATGTCGGCAATCAGCTGATTTACTATGCTGATAAAATATCCTGATGTTGAATTACGGACAGCTTCCGGCATAGGGTTATGCTTGAAATTAATCTCTATGCGACTTTGTTGTGCCTCTTTGTCCAATACTATAGACACGATAGGCTCCTTATTGTCCTCTATAGTATAATATGGTCTTTCTCCACGATTAGGACGCTCCGGCACATCAGCCCACAGAGCCTTAATCTTATTCTCTACCATGTCAACATCAATGTCACCGACAACTATTATAGCCTGTAAGTCTGGTCCGTACCATTTGTGATAATAGTCACGTAGCACCTGATACGGAAAATTGTTGATAATTGCCGTATCACCAATGACATCTCGTTTTGCGTATTGGCTGTTTGGAAATTTTTGTTTTTGTGCTTCTCCCCACATGCGGCGTGATGCCGTGTTCATACGCGTGCGCCACTCTTCGCGAATAACACCGCGCTCTGCGTCTATTTCATCGCCTTCAAGCAGCAAAGAACACGACCAGTCGTGCATAACCAACAGCGCGGTATCTATTATGCCCTCACGAATAGTCGGTACATCTGACAAACGATAAACAGTCTGGTCAATAGAGGTGTAGGCATTGATGTTCCCCCCGAAATTAACACCTATTGACTCAAAATAATTTATTATCCCTTTGCCCTCAAAATGCTGAGTACCATTGAAAGCCATGTGCTCAAGAAAATGAGCCAAACCGTTTTGACTATCTTCTTCAAGTATGGCACCCACTGCTTGCGCTATATGAAATTCCGCACGCTGTTTCGGATTTTCATTGTGGCGAATGTAATAGGTCAAACCATTTTCAAGTTTGCCATAACGGACTGCCGAATCAATCGGTGTGGGTTGTAGTTCCTGTGCGTAAAGCGAAACAATACCTATCGCTACCAACGCTAAAACAACAAATCTTTTCATCTTATTTAATTTTTTTTAGTTTAATTTTTTCGGTTTTTCCGGTTTTTCCGGATTCTCCGGCTATTCCGGTTTTTCCTGATTTTCCGGGGACGCGGACGGCTCGTCCGCGATTATTCCTGATTTCTCCTGATTCTCCGGATTTTGCTCATCCTTTTCTTTGAGTTCTTTTTGCCTCATTAGTTCGTTATCTTCAATAAGTTCGTCTTGCCGGCTTTTCCAAGGTCTCGGACCCAATATGTGTTCAACGTCCTCCGAAGTGATTACTTCGCGCTCGATCAGCAGTTCGGCAATGCGGTGATGTCCTTCTGCATTATTCTGAAGAATATCTTTTGCGCGGGACATTTGTTCTTTAATTATCTTTTTTACTTCAAGGTCGATTGCTTCGGCTGTCTTGTCTGAAAATGGTTTGGTAAAACCGTATTGCGACTGACCTGTTGAATCGTAATACGATAGGTTGGCAAGGCTTTCGGACATGCCGTAATAAGCCACCATTGCATACGACTGTTTGGTTACCCGCTCAAGGTCGTTGAGTGCTCCCGTTGAAGTCTGTCCGAGGAAGAGTTCCTCTGCTGCGCGACCACCCAGTGTGGCGCACAATTCGTCAAGCAGATGCTCGCGATTGGTCAGTTGGCGTTCTTCCGGCAGATACCATGCAGCACCGAGAGCCATGCCGCGTGGCACAATAGTCACTTTTACTAACGGATTGGCATACCGCAACATCCATGATATAGTGGCATGACCTGCCTCATGATAGGCAATTGAGCGTTTCTCATCATCGGTCATAATCTTATTCTTTCGCTCCAAACCGCCCACAATACGATCAACAGCATCCATAAAGTCTTGTTTATCAACAGCTTTCTTGTTTTTACGTGCAGCAATTAGTGCTGCCTCGTTGCAAACATTGGCAATATCTGCGCCGGAGAATCCCGGAGTCTGTTTAGCAAGGAAATTGATGTCCACATCGCCTGATAGTTTTATCGGGCGCAAATGAACAAGGAAGATATCCTTACGCTCTGTAACGTCCGGTAATTCAACATGTATCTGACGATCGAAACGACCTGCGCGGAGTAGTGCGCTGTCAAGAACGTCTGCTCGGTTGGTTGCCGCAAGGATTATCACACCAGAGTTAGTCCCGAAACCATCCATTTCGGTAAGCAACTGATTGAGCGTTGATTCGCGCTCGTCATTGGCTCCACCGATAACACCGTTCTTGCCTCTGGCACGACCTACGGCATCTATCTCGTCTATAAATATAATACAAGGTGCTTTCTCTTTCGCCTGACGGAAGAGGTCGCGCACGCGACTTGCTCCTACACCCACAAACATCTCCACAAAATCGCTGCCCGACATACTGAAAAACGGAACATCAGCCTCACCTGCCACAGCTTTGGCAAGCAGTGTCTTTCCTGTTCCCGGAGGACCTACAAGCAATGCCCCCTTCGGAATCTTGCCGCCAAGGTCGGTGTATTTCTGTGGGTTCTTTAAAAAGGCAACTATCTCCTCTACCTCCTGTTTCGCTCCTTCCAAACCCGCTACGTCCTTGAATGTTACACGGTTGTTTTTGTCCGATTTCTCGTATAGTTTGGCTTGCGACTTACCTACATTGAATATCCCGCCGCCTATCCCGCCGCTCATGCCGCGAGACATCCAAACAATGAAAAATATAAACAGCAACAAAGGAAGTACATTGCCTAATATCAACCACAAATAATCGCGGTCTTTTTTGAAACTGATATTGATGGCAGGCTGCTTGGCCTCTTTGCGCTCACGATTTATCTCGTCAAGCCTCTTTACAAATTCGTCAACACTCGGAATATCAGTGTGTACAAAAGCTTCTTCATCTTTTACCTGACTGCCGAATACAACAACTTGTTCCGACTTATCTATATGAGCGTCAACAGAATTCTTGTCGGTTATAGTCAGGCGGTCTATGCTGCCTTGCTCTATATACGACATCAACTCACTGTAAGTCACATTGCGACCTGATGTCTCGCTGTCGCCGGAAAAAAGCAGTATGCCTATCAAACCGGCTATCAAAAGAAAATAAAACCAGCTCAATGGAGAAAAACGAGGCTTGTTGTCCTGCTGGTTAGAATTCTGCTGTTTCTGCGGATTTGTTGGTTTTTGTTTATTATCCATGTTAATCTAAATCTCTAAACTCTAATCTCTAAACTCTAATCTCTAAACTCTAATCTCTAAACTCTAAACTCTAAACTCTAATCTCAATCCTCTTCTATTTCCGTGATTTTTGCATCCTCCCAAAGGTGTTCAATGTCGTAGAACTCGCGGGCTTCGCGCTGGAAAATATGCACAAAAATCTGGCTATAATCCATGCAAATCCACACGGCATTATCCTCACCGTCAGTTGCAAAAGGCTTCACTTTCAATTCTGTACGAACCACATCCTCTATCTCATCGGCAATAGCGGCTACTTGTGTATTTGAATTACCCTCGCAAATAACAAAGTACTCGCACGGAGCAACGTCCAATTTCCGCAAATCAACGATTACTATACGGTGACCTTTCTTGTTTTTTATCGCCTCAACGATGGTGTCAACAATTTTTTTGTTACTAACTTCTTTCATGTGTTATAATAGTTATAATGTTCTTAAAATGATGGGTGTGACTACCGCCTATTTCTACAGTCAATAATTATTCCACCCTGCCATCTTTGTCATAATACTGACAGACACATTGTTTTCAATCTGCAAAATTAATTATAATTTTCCATATAAAAAAGTGAAAAATCCTAAAAAAAGGAAAAATACCTATTTCAAGGAATTGAAACTGCAAAATGTGCTGTTAAAATAGACAAATAGAATGTCAACGTTCGTTAGGATTCATAATAACTAATTGTACTTGTGTATTTCGTTTGGTAACGGCAAAATGTTTATGTGTTAACATCCGTCCAATCCGTGGAAAATAACAACAGTCTTCTGTCGGAAATATAATTTTCAAATCTTTTGTATATTTCCCGTAATAATTGTAATTTTGCAATCCGATACAAACAAATCAGAATAATGGAGTCTAAATTACGTCTTGCCCTCGAATTAGAGAGAATACGTCGTCATAACTTGCAGAAAATGCACCCTTTGCGCCAACTCTTCTGGGAAAGTACTCTTCGTTGCAACGTACATTGTCTGCATTGCGGAAGCGATTGCCGAAGCGAAGAACTTACTCCCGACATGCCTTTCGCTGATTTTCTCAAAGTCATTGACTCGATAACCCCGCATGTTGACCCGCATAAAGTCTTGATTATCATTTCCGGAGGAGAACCTACCGTAAGACGGGATCTTGAAGAAAACGGTCGCGAACTCCGGCGGCGCGGCTATCCTTGGGGTATGGTAACCAACGGCTTACTGATGACTCCGCAACTCTATGTCAGACTGCGCCGCGCAGGACTTCTTTCTATGACCGTCAGTTTGGACGGATTTGAACCCGAACACAACTGGCTCAGACAACACCCGAATAGCTGGCAACATGCTGTAAATACAATAAAAATCCTCGTTGCCGACCCGACAATGACATGGGATGTGGTAACTTGTGTCAACCAGCGGAATATCAAAGACCTGCCAAAACTCAAAGACTTCCTATGGGGAATAGGAGTACGTAATTGGCGTATCTTCGGCATTGACCCGATGGGCAGAGCCGCCTTGCAGCCCGAACTGTTGCTCACCGATGAGCAATTCCAATACCTCATGTCCTTTATCAAAGAATGCCGAACCAAAGGCGACCACGTAAGTTATTCTTGCGAAGGCTTTCTCGGTGATTATGAAGGCGAAGTGCGCGATTACCTTTACCGATGCGCCGCAGGCATAAGTGTAGCATCCGTACTTATCGACGGCAGCATATCGGCTTGCACCAGCATACGGGGAAAATACTATCAAGGTAATATCTACAAAGACGATTTCTGGGAAGTATGGGAAAATCGCTTTGAACAATACAGAAATCGCAACTGGATGAAGAAAATCGAACCCTGCAACGACTGTAAGGTCTTCAGATACTGCGAAGGCAACGGCATGCATCTACGAAGAGAGGACGGCTCCCTAATGCTCTGCCACCTTCAGCGTTTAGGCGAAAAATAGTTAAATAATCATTACCCCCGCAAACTGCAATTCATCAAGCGGGGTTAGTGCCGTTAGTGTGCCGTGAACTATATGACACTTTTTATGAAATTTCTAATCTCCTATAATAGTAACGTATGCCCGAAAAGTGGTATAATCGACAATAATGAACAACCTGCCTAAATCAACATTGTTTATTCCCGAAGGTCTGCAACAAGTTTTGCTTCACGCATGCTGTGCGCCTTGCTCCTCGGCAATTGTCGAATGGCTCGTTGCGCATGGTATCCGACCGGTGATATTCTATTTCAATCCCAATATCTACCCGAGAGAAGAATATGAAATTCGCAAAAACGAAAGCCAACGTCATGCCGATAGTCTCGGAATACGCTGGATAGACGGCGATTATGACCATGACCGTTGGCTTCAAAACATCAAAGGACTCGAACAAGAACCTGAACGCGGCAAACGTTGCGAAATGTGTTTCCGCTACCGTCTGCTCCAAACGGCAAAGACAGCTCAAAGAGAGCATATAACATGGTTTGCCACCACTCTGGCATCCTCGCGATGGAAAAATCTTGACCAAATAAATTCGGCAGGGCTATGGGCAGAACAGCAGGTCAACAACCAAGCCCAATCTCTTTCCGCCGATTCCCCAACCATGACTCCATCCGCAACTCTCGCATCCTCCAAGCCTACTGACAATCCTTCTGTTTTACAGAGTGGCAAGACTGAATTTTCCGATGTCTGTTTCTGGGCGCAAAACTGGCGCAAGGACGGTTTGCAACAACGGCGCAACGAATTGCTCAAAGAATACAGCTTCTACAACCAGCAATACTGCGGCTGCGAATTTTCAGTCAGAAATTAAAAAAAATAGCAAAATCCTTGCGTAGTTCAAAAAAAAGCAGTAACTTTGCACGCTAATTTTGAGCAATATGTATAACAGGCATGCAAGTCGCTGATTAAAAATTGTCAAAAGCGGTTTGAAGCCATTAATTAATTTTTTACTACAAAATGGATACATTATCTTACAAAACAGTTTCTGTGAACAAAGAAACTGCACAAAAAGAATGGGTTGTAGTAGATGCTGAAGGTCAGGTGCTTGGTCGCATGTGCACCAAGATTGCCAAACTCCTTCGCGGAAAATACAAACCATCCTTCACACCGCACGTTGACTGTGGTGACAATGTTATTGTTGTTAATGCAGACAAGGTCGTTCTGACCGGCAACAAATGGACTGACCGCGAATATCGCCGTCACACAGGTTACCCCGGAGGACAACGCTTGTTCTCACCGCAAGACCTTTTGCAAAAAAGTCCCAAACACCTGATTGAGAAAGTGGTTAAAGGTATGCTGCCTAAAAACCGTCTCGCATCACAACTTATGGACAATCTCCATGTCTATGCAGGAGCAGAGCATCCGCATGAAGCTCAACAACCGAAACAAATTGATCTTAACTCACTTAAATAATTGAAACAATGGAAGTAGTAAATGCATTAGGAAGACGTAAAGCGGCTGTAGCCCGCGTTTTCGTGAGTGAAGGAACTGGTAAAATAGTTATCAATAAACGCGATTTGGAAGTTTATTTCCCGAATCCTATTCTTCAATATATCGTTAAACAACCGCTGAACAAACTCGGTGTTGCTGAACAATACGACATCAAGGTCAACCTTGACGGTGGTGGTGTGAAAGGTCAGGCCGAAGCCCTCCGTCTCGCTATCGCACGCGCTTTGGTTAAAATCAATCCCGATGATAAGGCTGTACTCCGCGCAGAAGGCTTCATGACACGTGACGCACGCGAAGTTGAACGTAAGAAACCGGGTCGCCCGAAAGCACGCCGTCGTTTCCAATTCAGCAAACGTTAATCGTTATAGTATTCTGACAATTATACCTACTAAACTTCCCGGACTTTCGTACCGGGAAGTTGAAATCGGAAACCACAAGAGATACTCATTTATATAATTTCTCTGCCTGAGTCTTGTGCCAAAGACAACGGTTTGCGGGTTGTCCGGTTTTATAACAATAAATTTATCAACTTAATTAACTTAATTAACATGGCACGAACAAATTTTGATCAATTACTCCAAGCCGGTTGTCACTTCGGACACCTCAAACGCAAATGGAATCCTGCTATGGCTCCCTATATATTTATGGAGCGCAACGGAATCCACATCATTGACCTCAACAAAACTGTCGTTAAAATCGACGAAGCTGCTGAAGTCCTCAAAAACATCGCAAAACAAGGTCGCAAAATCCTCTTTGTCGGCACAAAACGCCAAGCTAAAGAAGTTGTTGCAGCTCGCGCCCAAGAAGTAGGTATGCCTTACATCACCGAGCGTTGGGCAGGCGGTATGCTTACCAACTATGCTACCATCCGCAACTCTATCAAGAAAATGGGCAAAATCGACAAGATGATGACCGACGGCACTTTCGACCATATCTCAAAACGTGAGCGTCTCCAAATAGTCCGCCAACGCGCCAAACTCGAACTCAACCTCGGTAGTATATCCGATATGCGCGGTCTGCCGGCTGCTATTTTCGTTGTTGACGTCATGAAAGAAGATATCGCTGTTAAAGAAGCTGTTCGCGTAGGTATCCCCGTCTTCGGTATTGTTGACACAAACTCCAATCCTAACAATATTGACTATGTGATTCCTGCAAACGATGACGCAACAAGTTCCATCGATGTTATTCTCGGAGCTGTTGTAGAGGCTATCAAGGAAGGTCTTGAAGAACGCCGTATCGAACGCGCCGATGAAGAAGCACAACGTGCCGAAGCCAATGCTCCTGCTGCTGAAGAAACAGAAAAAGCTCCACGTCGCAAACGTATAGCAAAAACTTCAAAAGCCGCTCCAAAACCCGCAGAGCCAGCCGCTGAAGCCGAAGAACCAAAAGCAGAATAACCCTTTAAACGACTTACAACCATGGCAGTAACTATTGCAGATATAAAGAAATTGCGCGATAAAACAAGCGCAGGTATGATGGATTGTAAAAAAGCCCTTGAAGAAGCCGCAGGCGACTTCGAGAAAGCTGTCGAAATCCTCCGTAAAAAAGGTCAGGCTATTGCTGCAAAACGTAGCGATCGTGAGGCTTCTGAAGGTTGTGTACTCGCAAAAGCCGATGGCAATTTTGCTGCTGTCGTAGCTCTCAAATGTGAAACTGACTTCGTTGCCAAAAATGCCGACACAATAGCTCTTACACGCACTATCCTCGATGCTGCTATCGCCAACCGCCCCGCAGACTTGGTTGCACTTTTGGCTATCCAAATCGACGGACGGACAATTCAAGACCTCGTAACTGAACGTTCAGGTGTTACCGGCGAAAAAATGGAACTCTCCGACTATGTATTTGTTAACGGTGTTTCCACCAATGCTTATATTCATGCAGGAAACCGCCTTGCTACTGTTGTCGCTTTTGCTGAAGCTGACGCTGAAGTTGAAGCTATCCATGGCGTAGCAATGCAAGTGGCTGCCATGAATCCCCTCGCAATAAGCGAAGCTGGTATAGCACAGGAAGTTAAAGACCGCGAAATGAATATCGCCATTGAGAAAACAAAACAAGACGAAATCAATAAGGCTGTTGAAAACGCAATCCGCAAAGCAGGCATCAATCCTAACCTTACCGACTCCGATGACCATATCGAGTCAAATACGGCTAAAGGTTGGCTGACTCCTGAACAAGCTCAAACAGCTCGCGAACTCCGAGCATCTGTTCCGGCTGAAGCAGAAGCCAATCTTAACCTCAAAAAAGTTGAGATGATTGCACAAGGACGCGTGGCTAAATTCTTCAAAGAGAACACTTTGTTGGAGCAAAACTACGTAATCACAGACGAAAAACAGACCGTTGCCGAGTTCCTCAAGAAAAAAGGACTCACATGCACTGATTTCCGACGTGTTTCGCTCAACCAAGAATAAAAAATAATTCAAGAATTTGGAATCGCCACCTGATGGTCAATCCACAATTCCAGACATTAAATTCACTGTTTATTAATTTTTTTACAACCCTCGGAATGCGGGTCTAACACAATAGCATTTCATTCTACCTCTTATGGCAGATGTAAAACCATTAGAAAACTTTGATTGGGAAGCATTTGAAAACAATGCAACTGATAACGCCGGTCTTTCACGCGACGAGCAGACCCAAAAGTACGACCAAACACTCAATTCGCTCAAGGAAGGCGAAGTAGTGGAAGGTACTGTTGTTTCCCTCGACAAACGCGAGGTAACTATCGACATCAACTCAAAATCCTACGGTGTTGTCAATGTAGCCGAATTTCGCTACAACCCCGACCTCAAACCCGGTGATAAAGTTGAAGTTCTCGTTGAAAGCCAGGAAGATAAAGACGGACAAGTTATCATCTCACACCGCAAAGCTCTTGAACTCAAAGCTTGGGATAATATCACGGCTGCTTACGAAAAAGACGAAATCGTTAAAGGCTTTATCAAAACACGCACACGTGGCGGTATGATTGTCGAAGTCCTCGGTCTCGAAGCATTCCTCCCCGGCTCACAAATCGACACCAAGCCTATTCGCGATTATGACGTATTCCTCAACAAAACAATGGAATTCAAAATCGTCAAAATCAATTCAGAAGCACGCAACGTTGTCATCTCTCACAAAGCTATCATCGAAGCCGAACTCGATGCTCAACGTCAGGAAATCATATCTCACCTCCAAAAAGGTCAGGTTCTCGAAGGAACAGTTAAGAATATCCTCCACTACGGAGTATTCGTTGACCTCGGCGGTATTGACGGTCTCGTACATATTACAGACCTCAGCTGGGGACGCGTTTCCGACCCGAAAGAATTGGTACAACTCGATCAGAAAATTCAAGTTGTTATCCTCGAATTTGATGCCGAAAAGAGCCGTATCCAACTCGGTATGAAACAACTTACACCTAATCCTTGGGATGAAGTTGACCCACACCTCGTTGAAGGTGCTCATGTTCGCGGTAAAGTTGCAGCTCTCGAAGACTACGGCGCATTTATCGACATACGCCAAGTTGTTGAAGGTGACAATGTGATAGACGTTAAGAAAGGTTATGAAGGACTTGTTCACGTAACTGAAATGTCTTATACCCAACGCCTCCGTACAGCTTCAGAATTTGTCAAGATTGGCGACGAAGTCGATGCCGTTATCCTCTCAATAGCTCCCGAAGAACACCGCATGAGTCTCGGTATCAAACAACTTAAACCGGATCCATGGGAGAATATCGAAGAGAAATATCCTATCGGAAGCCATGTCGTTACCAAAGTTCGCAACTTCACCAACTTCGGTGTATTCGTAGAAGTTGAAGAAGGCGTTGACGGACTTGTAAATATCAAAGACCTCAGCTGGACAAAGAAAATCAAACACCCCAATGAGTTCACCAAAATTGGCGCAGAATTGGAAGTTGTTGTCCTTGATATTAACAAAGAGCGTCACAACCTCTATCTCGGTCACAAACAACTTACCGAAAACCCATGGGATGCCATCGAAGCTGAATATCAGGTTGGTACTGACCATGAAGGTACTGTTGCTAACGTAACTGACAAGGGTGCTTTCATCGCATTCCCGAATGATGTTGAAGCCTTCTGCCCGTCACAACACTTGCAGAAAGAAGACGGCTCAATGCCTAAAGCAGGTGAAGTACTTCTCTTCAAGGTCATCGAATTTAACAAAGAATGGAGCAGTATACGCGTATCTCATCGCCGCACTTGGGAATCCCCAAAGGCTGAAGAAGAAAAACAACCAAAGCGTGCTGCCAAAAAAGAAGCAGCTCCTGTTGTAGAACAGAAGATTGAAAAAACAACTCTTGGTGACCTCGATGCTCTCGCAGAACTGAAGAAACAGATGGAAGAACAGGCTAAAGAAGCTGCAGCTCCTGCTAAAAAAACAACAAAAAAAGCAGCTAAAAAAGCCGAAGAACCCACTGAATCAGAAGAAAAAGCCGAATAAATCAGCTAACAATTAAATCCGAAGCGCGAGAATAAACAATTCCCGCGCTTCAATTATTAAAAATAACAGCTATGAAACAAAAAAAATTTTACTTGTCGGAACAAGAATTACCGACCCAATGGTATAACATTCAGGCTGAAATGCCTAATAAACCACTGCCGCCTCTCAATCCTCAAACGAAAGAACCTCTTTCTGCCGACGACTTGAGCCACATTTTTGCTCACGAATGTTCTGTTCAAGAGTTAGACCAAAGTCATGCATGGATTGATATACCTGAAGACGTATTGGAAAAATACCGCTTCTATCGCTCAACGCCACTCGTAAGAGCTTATGCTCTCGAACAAGCTTTAGGAACTCCGGCGCATATCTATTTTAAAAATGAGAGTGTCAATCCGCTCGGCTCTCACAAAATCAATTCTGCTTTGCCGCAATGCTATTATTGCAAACAGGAAGGCATAACCAATGTCACTACCGAAACAGGCGCAGGGCAATGGGGTGCAGCCTTGAGTTACGCAGCTAAAATCTACGGACTTGAATGTGCTGTCTATCAAGTAAAGATAACTATGCAGCAAAAACCCTATCGCTCAAGCCTGATGAAAACATTCGGCGCAACAGTTGTCGCTTCTCCCTCAATGTCAACGCGTGCCGGAAAAGATATAATCACAGCTAATCCGCTTCACCCCGGCTCTTTAGGAACGGCAATAAGCGAGGCTGTGGAACTCGCCACAACCACACCGAATTGTAAATATACTCTCGGCTCTGTGCTGAATCATGTTGCTCTGCATCAGACTATCATCGGATTAGAAGCGGAAAAGCAAATGCAGATGGCAGGCGAATACCCCGATACAGTTATTGCATGCTTCGGAGGCGGTAGTAATTTTGCCGGTATAGCATTTCCGTTTATGCGCCATAAACTGTCCGGTGAACGCAATACGGATTTCATTGCCGCAGAACCGGAGAGTTGTCCTAAATTGACACGCGGCAAATTCCAATATGATTTCGGTGACTCATCAGGATACACCCCCTTACTGCCAATGTTTACTCTCGGTCACCAGTTTACTCCGGCAAATATACATGCGGGAGGTCTGCGCTATCACGGAGCCGGAATGATAATCAGTCAGTTGCTTAAAGACGGTTATCTGCGCGGAGTTGACATTCCGCAGTTGGAATCTTTTGATGCAGGAATGTTGTTTGCCCGCACAGAAGGCATTATCCCAGCACCCGAAAGCTGCCATGCCATAGCCGCTACTATACGAGAAGCAAACAAGTGCAAGGAAACCGGAGAACAAAAAGTCATACTCTTCAACCTCAGTGGTCACGGATTAATAGATATGCCGTCCTACGAGCAATTCCTTTCAGGTGAGCTCCAAAACTACAGCATAACAGATGAACTGATTGCCAAAAATGTCTCCGAACTCGAACAAATAATCTGATTTGCATCCCAAGATACTTCAATTACCTATGTATAACAGAATAAGGTTATCTAAAGGTGTTGATTTTTGAATAGTTCTTAATGTTATAGTGCAAAAAAAAATCTTATATACAGCATTATTACAGAATTAAGAATTTAATAAGAAGTATATTTGGTTTGGTTGCAGTAATCAAAATTTAAATTCACTTTGCAGATTCAAATTAATTGTGTAAATTTGCAAGTTAGAAAGGAGATATTATATAATCAATACTATCCCGTTGGCTTTCAGACGTTAACTGAAGGCCGCTGAACTCAACAGCGTAATAAATGAGGACATATTTTGGCGTTTGCTAACGCTTGTTTTTGATCGTCTGGAACCTGAGAAACTTCAAACGACTTATATTTCGAAAACAGGTAGTAGTAGATGCTCATGAGCGTATTATATGCTCGCGTGTATTTTTAAATGCACGTGTGTAGTTATATACGCAGCGTGGGTTTCTATATTGCTTATTCGAATATATAGGTTTTCTCAGGGCCGCAGACGACGAATAAGCAACCGAAAGAAGAAATCCGCGTTTTTTTAGACAGCAGAAATAGTAGTATTCCCCGTCTTGACAAGGATTTGGCAACCGCCATCCATGTCTCGACGGGGATTGTTATTTGCAATACTTTGATATTGATGACCGTAAAAAATGGTAATGAATGAAATCTTTAAAACATTCTTGACAAATCATCCCCGATTAGGGTATAAGTTTTATCAAAATCGTATAAATAGAAAAAAGCAATGAATATAGTACAAGTAGGCAGTTATCCGTTATCTGCGGATTATATTCACGGAGGTGTTGAATCATCCGTTTATGGTTTGACGCATGCACTTGTGCGTGCCGGTCACATGGTCGATGTGTTTGATTTTCCGCGTATTGGCGGAAAGGACACAAGCGAGCGTGCCGGTTTGCTCACCATTCATCGCTATGCCAACAACGGCAAACATAATGAAGATGCTATGCTACGAGGCATAGAAATCTTCCGTGATATAGTTGCTCTGCATCCTGATGCGGTACATGTACATGGTACAGGAGAACTAAGCGGAGCAATCTATTCGGCTGCGCAAAATCATGGCATGCCCATCGTTTTGACTGTGCATGGTTTATTACATGAGGAGAAGAAACAAACTCTTCGCCGCAAGCCATCTTTAAAACATTTGTACCAATACATTGTGCAGACCAGAGCGGAATTGGAGGTTCTCAATAGTGCGCAACGTATCATCGTGGACACGCCTTACGTGGAGCAGATGCTCACAAAGTATCATCAAAAAGGTAAGATAGCTCAAATGCCGGAGATACATGTTATTCCGCAGGGTATCAATGCAGCATATTACAACCTCTATTGTAATCCCGATAGTAAGACCATTCTTTCTGTAGGATCTATATCTCCGAGAAAAGGACATTTGCATACGATTGATATGTTTAATATTTTGCGAGGATGGGGAACTGAAGCTAAGTTGCGCATCATAGGGTCTTTAGCTGATAGCAAGTACCACACGCTATTGCAGAAGAAAATCGATGCAAGTTCATACAAAGCAGATATAACCTTACAGACAAATGTCACTCAACAGGAACTCTTTGCAGCTTTCAAGGATGCGACACTATTTGTTTTACACTCACAAGAAGAATCGCAAGGCATCGTGTTTGCAGAAGCCATGGCAGCAGGTTTACCCGTTGTGGCAACCAATGTCGGTGGTGTTCCTAATGTGGTTGATAGCGGACAATCCGGATACTTGTGCGACTTTGGTGACACGCATTCTATGGCAGAGATGGCAGAACGTCTGCTGACAGACCGGCAACTCTACAACAATTTCTCCCAACATGCCAAGAATGTTGCAGCGAAATACAATTGGGATGAGATAGTAGAAAAGATTAGTTTACTCTATAAAAGATAAGCAACTATGTTTAAATCACTAAACGATTAATTTCGGGTATTCGTTTTCATTGGAGTGAGTTCAAGCTAAAGATTAATGAAAACGAAGAGTAGTATGCCATAGAAAATACATTTATTTCTCTCCAAAAAGAAAAGAATAAGTAGTTTTGCATTACAAGGTCTGTATTTTGCGTTGACTATGTTTGTATTTTCGGATGCTTTATAGGTAGTAGTTTGCGGTTAATGCTTGATATTCTATGCTTCGTTGGTGGGTCGGGGTTTCGAGTGTCAGTTCAGAGATTATTGTGTCAGCTGCGGCTTTTCTCCCAAATACCATTATAGAGCGTTTGAAATCCTTGTCGGGGTTGGTTCTGATGCAGCAGAGATGAGTCAAAAAAGCGGAATTGGCGGCTGCAACTACATTGTGTTCTTCGCTGCAAGGAATAATGATACATAGATGACCGCTCTCTGTCAGCAAATTATTAAGCGAGCGGTTGATCAGGCTGTGATACGGCATACTGTCGTTATGACGCGCTATAGCGCGTGATTCGTCAGGATTCTTCAGACTATTCCGGAAAAAAGGAGGATTGCAGACTATAATATCATGGCGTGTTGCTGCTTGATATTCCTGAAAGTTGCATTGCAGAGCCTCAAGTCGGTCAGACCATCTTGAGCGGGCAAAATTATCTGATGCCTGATTTATGGCATCTTCGTCAATATCGATGCCGGTAATACAAGCAGTTGGAAACTGCTGGGCAAGCATGAGCGCAATAAGCCCGCTGCCGGTTCCGATATCAAGAATATGTTGAGGTCTCTCGGCGGCAAATTGTCGAGCCACCCATGCACCAAGCACAACACCGTCAGTGCCGACTTTCATTGCACATCGGTCGTGATAAACCTCGAATTGTTTGAATCTGAAATAAGGGCAGCCCATATGAGAGTTGAGAGTTTAGAGTTGAGAGTTTACCATTCACTGAAATTATCTTTATCGGTTAAATAATGTTAATGTGATTGTCGAAACAATTGTTTGGCATAGAAAATGAACAATATTAGTATGTTTGTTAAATCCGGCAAAATCAGATGAGACGTTTATTTCTGCTATTATCATTAATTGTTTCTGTAACAACGTTTGCGCAAAACAGAGTTATTGATTCTGAGCGAATTCGGCGTTCAAACGATGAAGTGTCTGATGTTCCCCAACGCAGTCCGCAAGATATTGCAGAGTACCAGACTTTGATGTTAAGGCGCGATTTGGATTTAACGGAAGAACAGGTAAATCAAGTTTATGCAGTGAATTTGAAATATGCTCAATTAGGAAGGCCTCAGAATCGGCAGCAGGCTGAAGAGAGGATAAAACAGAAACTGTCTGATCTGAAGGCTATTCTTACGGAGCAACAATATGATACTTTTGTAAAAAAAACATCCGAAATAAAGCATTTTCGAGGCGGTATGATATTGCTTCCTATGCAAACGGACAGCAGCAGGATAGAAGAAACTGAAAAATAAAAGCAGAAATAGAGGGTTATATAAAGCAGATAGCAATCATAATAAGTATCCACATTGAGGGGATAGAGATTTTGAAACAAGTGTTTATTTTATTGTGAGGGCGAATTTCGGATTCGTCTTTTTTTGTATAATGCAGTGGCAGATAACACAATGTTGCTATAGTAATTCCGAGAAGTGTGCCGGTCAGAATATCTCCGAGGTAATGCACACCGAGATACATACGGCTGTATGCGTTGAGTGTAGCCCATAGAATCATGGTGAGAGTGAGAATTTTGTCTTTGTCGATGAGACTTATGAGCGTTGCTACGGCAAAAGAGTCGCAGGCGTGAGAAGAGGGGAAACCGTATTGTCCTCCTTGATAGCCGTTGACGGTATGAATCAGGTCGGCTATCTGCGGATTATGGGTAGGACGCGGTCGAAGAAAGATGTGTTTGAGTTCGTGTGACCCATAGTCAGCAAGACCGAAAGCTGCTCCGACAGCAAGTAATATCCAGAAAGAATTGCGACGATAGCGGTAGATAATATAACCAGTAAGAAGGATATACAAACCTAACCATGTCCATTTCTGACTGTAATTCCACATCCAAGTATCAAAGAAAGCGTTATGCCAACTGTTGATTTTCAGCAATATCTCGCTATCAAGTTCATTCACGACCTTTTTTACTTAAATGTCATTATATTCGCTCTGCCGCTTTTGTCGGAATCCAGCCTTTGTTATTGCCTACTTCTATTTCAATCCAATCAGAGATGGAGTCAGTGATATAAACTTTGGTGCCTTCATGAAGGACAAAGAGGTCTGTTCCGCTGCGGTCGGGTGAGGCTTTGGCATTGATGATACCTGCCATTATAACGGCCTTGCTACGGCTTTGTTCCTGTCTGTTTTCAACCAAACAGAAAGTGAGAGATATAATGCTAACCAACAATGTTATCCAAGCTGTGTGGAAACCTGTTTTCCGCATGGCGATATTTTTGCTGAAGAAATAGAAGAACATTCCTATAAGGCACAAAAGGAAGGTTGCAATACTTATCCACATCCATGTATGAGCTTTCAGTAAACGGATAAGTGCGTTAATCCATTTGCTCAAAAAGAAGGTGTTGGAGTCAGTTACATTGTCCGTTATTCGTTCTTGTGCGATTTCGAGATTGTATTTGGCATCTTTGTAAAGAGGATTGACTGCTAAAGCCCGCTCGTAATTGAGAATTGCCAAACCAAGTTCGTTGGAGCGGTAATAAGCGTTGCCGAGGTTATAATATGTCTCGGCTGAAATACCGACAGAGTCAAGTGCCTTTTGATAGTTGTTAATTGCGGTTGCATAGTCCCCGTCGGCATAAGCCTGATTGCCGATGGCATAATAGTCTTGCGCAATAGCGGCATTTACGAGGGATAATGCCAATGTTAATATTATTGATAGACGCTTCATATTTTTACGATTTAATTATTTACAATTCAGTTGAGAGTTGAGAGACAGATTATATTTGTCTGAATACTAACTTCTGACAATCCCTTCCATGGCTTCAATCATCTCTGATGTTTTTTTGTAGAGGTCTTGCATGTCGTGGTCGGATTGAGCCGGAGCATATTGTGCAAACTCGGCATCGGAAAGCACGCTGCGGAATTGTTCAATGAGCTGGTCGGTAGCACCATGTGAACGCAGTGTTTCTGCCACATTGTCCTTGTTGAGTTCGGATGTAGGAATTGATAATTTGTCGCTCAGATATGTCCATGATGCTTTTAAAATTTCCTCATAGAAATGTGTCTTATCTCCGATTTGCATGTATTGACGGGCTGTTTTAAGGCGTTTTTGAACCATCTTGTTGGCCTTGCGATAGCGCACTTTCTGTGTGTCAGCGTTGTCGCGTATCTGTTTGTGGAAAATGATAAAGAGTGCAACAGAAAGCAACAGCGGAATGAGATACATGAGCCAGAAAGAAAGTGACCCGATTTCAACTGATTGTTGTTTTACTATTTTGGGTTTATTGAGGTTTATGTATCGTATGTCGGAGTTGAGTGATTTGATATCCTCTTTGTTAGGCACATACACCGCAGTGCCGGATTCTGTAGCATCGGCAGCACTCTTTTCAACGTGGATGGTGTATGAAGGAGTGCGCAGAGTCTTGTAAGCTTTGTCTTTAGTGTCGAAATAGCTGAATTCAATAGGCGGAATGGTGTATTCACCTCCTGCGCGGGCAATGGCGAGATACTCTATTTTCTTGTTTCCGCTTATACCTTGTGCCGTAGTTTTGAAATTATTGGTAACTTTAGGGTCGTATAGTTCAAATCCTTCAGGGAAATCGGCAGCAGGTGTCTTGACGAGTTTGAGGTTGCCTTTACCTTTTATGTCAAGTGTAAGTGTAACTGCCTCGTTCTGCTTCATCTCTGTGGTACTTATATTTGAAGCGAGGGTGAATTGTCCGACACCTCCAAGGTATGATGACGGTTTTCCTGCGGGTAGCGGTGTGACATGGATTGTTGTTCCGGGGGCGGTTAGAGGTTTGCTTACGTTTGTATAGGTGTCGAAGAAGTCAAACATGCTTCTTACCGGTGACTGGTTGCGTACCCGTATGATAGCTTCAAATGAGGCTGACGGTATTTCTATGTCTCCGCTATGTTGTGGATAGAGCAGAGTCTGGAACAATGTTATGGCTTGATAATTCTTGCCGTTGTAATGTTCAAGTTCGAGTTGATTGTTGTTGCCGAGGTCAATCTCTTGTTTCATAAAACCGTCGAAGTCAGGAATCTTGGTGTTTGGGGTCAATTGCGAGACGTCAACGAGAGTGTAAAGCCTATAAGAAAGTACGATGCATTCTTGTTCATAAACATTTTTCTTATCCACAATAGTGCGGACAAACAGGTTGTCGGAACTTACAACGGAGCCTGATGCCTGACTGCGTTGTGCTTGTGAGCCACCGCTTTGGCTATTGCCCGCTGACGGTTCTTGGTCGGGTGGCAGTACTTTTATTTTCAGACCATTGGATTGATAGGTCTGACCGTTGGCTGTAATTGTTGCCGGTTGGATGGTAAAGTCACCTTCTTTGTTGGCAATGAGAGTATAGGTGTAAGTCTGTTCGTAAGTAGATGTGTGTTTGCCGTTTACCCATGAAACGCTGGTGCTTTGGCTTGTAAAAGGACCGGCGAGGACATCGAAATCGGTAAACTCCGGTGCCCGCAAGTCCTTGGATTGCGAGTTGATAGTGAAAGTCAGTTGGAATTGTCTGCCTGCAACAACGGTCGATGGTGCTGATGCGCGGAAACTGATATCATCGGCAGCAAATGAATACTGCGCTGTGGCAATAAGAGCAAGAGTTAATATCAGTGATTTTATCTTGGTCATAAGCAATTAATTTGAATAGTATGAGTTATACCTATGGTGGTGTCTGATGTAAGATTTTATTACCAGTCCTTTTCAATGCGTCGGCTTTGCGGTTGGAGCAGTTGTGCTTCTTTGGCTTTTTCCTGCGTATCTTTTTCGTCTTGTTCGAGAGCTTTGAGCAGTTGCTCGGCTTGTTCTTTGGTCATCTGACCTTCGTTTTGCTCTTCGGTAGGTTGTTCTTGTGCTTCCTGTTGGTCTTGTTGTTGGTCTTGATTCTGATTCTGTTGGTCTTGATTCTGATTCTGTTGGTCTTGTTGCTGATTCTGATTTTGCTGTTGCTGTTCTTGTTGTTCTTTTTGTATTTGCATTGCTTTGATGAGGTTATAGCGTGTTTCATCGTCATCGGGGTTGTTGCGCAGTGCTTCTTTGTAAGCATCAATGGCTTTGTCGATTTGTTGCCCGAAAAGGCAGGCATTGCCGAGGTTATGATAGATACGTCCGCGCTGCAGTTTGTTCTCCTTGTCGGAATATGCTGCGGCAGCTTGGAACTCCTCGATGGCCTCGGCATATTTATTCTGGCGGAATAGTGCATTGCCGAGGTTATAGTGTGACTCAACAGACTTGTTGTTCTTGTCGATTGCTTTTCGGTAGTTGGTTTCAGCTTCCACGAATGATGAGTCGGCATATTGCCGATTACCCTTGCGTATATTGCTGTACTCCTCTTGTGCAAATATAAGTGTACAGAGGCATAATAATATGACAGTTAATATATTACGCTTCATTTTTGTTCGAGATTAAAGATGTTGATTCGGCTTAAACGTTTGTTTTTGCGGTTGAAAATAAAGAAGTCGATTACAATGAGTAGCAGAGCTATGGCAACGAAACCTTGATATTGCTCGTTGTATTCGGTGAAAACCTGGCTTTCTATCTCCGATTTGGCGAGTTGGTCAAGTTCTTTGCTGATGGTTTTGGTGGCATTATTGGAATTGTCGGCTCTGACATATATGCCTTTTGCAGCGGATGCTATTTCGCGGCACATGTCTTCATTCAAGTGTGAGATGACCACATTGCCCTGTTTGTCCTTATGGTATGTCGCCGTACCCGCAACAGGTATAGGTGCGCCTTCGGGTTTCCCTATTCCGACTACATATATTTGAATACCTTTATCTTTGGCATCTTTGGCTTGTTGGACAGCATCGTCCTCATGGTTCTCGCCATCTGTGATAAGGATAATTGCTCTCGAGGCTTCACTCTCAGCTCCGAAAGCTTTTACACACATGTTGATAGCGGATCCGATAGCTGTTCCCTGTGTCTTAATCAGGTTCGGGCTGATACTCTCAAGAAACATTTTTGCAGACACGTTATCGGCTGTGATTGGTAGTTGTACAAAAGCGTCACCTGCAAAAACCACCATGCCGATTTTGTCGTCAGGCATCTGGTCGATAAGTCGGCTGACCATCTGTTTGGCTTTTGATAAACGGTTAGGCACCACATCCTCGGCTAACATGGAATTTGATATGTCAAGTGCAATCATAACTTCTATTCCCTGTCGTTTGACTGCTTGCTCTTTCATGCCGAATTGAGGTCGGGCAATGCCTATGATAAGCAGGATCAGAGCAACAAGAAGAATGCTGAATTTGATGATTGGACGTATTCTTGATGCGTTGGGCATCAGTTCTTGTAATAATTCAGGGTCGCCAAACCGCTTCAAGTCGCGGTGTTTTTTGCGGCTATAGATGATAAATGCAATTATTAACAAGGGTATTAATAAAAGCAGAAAGAGATAGTCAGGATGTGCAAATCTAAACATATGAATATTTACTATTTGACAATTTACAATTTATTTCCCACGGATTTAACGGATTTAAACGGATTTTTTTCTAACCTCTAACTTCTAACCTCTAACTTCTAATTATTTATTCCTCGGAGTACCCAGTAGCGGAGGATTAGTTCCAGCAATAGGCAGGCAATAGCTGCCCAAAGGTACGGAGCAAAGTTTTCGGTGCGTTTTGAGAATTGCTGTACGCGTATCTTGCTCTTTTCGAGTTGGTCAATTTCGTTGTATATAGCTTTCAGACTGTTATTGTCGGTTGCGCGGAAATACGAGCCTCCTGTTGTTGATGCTATACTGCGCAGAGTCCCTTCGTCAAATTGTGACTGTACCATTTGTGTCTGTGTGCCGAAAGGTGTCGGTACGGGGTAGGGTACTTCACCTGTTTTTCCGACTCCGATGGTATATACCCTGATACCGAAAGTTTGTGCAATTTCTGCCGCAGTGTTTGGAGCGATATCACCACGATTATTGGAGCCGTCGGTCAACAAGATAATCACTTTTGAGACTGTCTTGCTGTCTTTCATTCTGTTGATGGCATTTGCCAGACCTAAACCGATGGCTGTACCGTCTTCAATGAGTCCGAAGTCAACGTTTTTGAACAGGTTGACAAGCGCAGAATGGTCGGTAGTCAGTGGGCACTGGGTGAAACTCTCACCGGCAAAAACCACAAGACCGATATTATCGTTAGGACGGTTCATTACAAATTCCGAAGCCACGTTTTTTGCCGCCTCAAGACGGTTTGGCTTCAAGTCCATGGCTTTCATTGATGTGGAGACATCAATTGCCATCATAATATCAATACCTTCGGTGTCTGCTGATGCCCAATTGTCGCGTAGTTGCGGTCGGGCTAAAGCTATGGTAAGCAGTACAATACATGCTACTCGCAGAACGAATGGCAGGTGTAGCATATAGAGGCGTGTTGATTTATGTTGTTTGACTACCGATGTGTTGGACATCTGAATACTGGCATCTGATTTGCGTATTTCTATAATGTACCAAGCGATAATCGGTATCAGCAGCAGTAACAAATATAAATATCCCGGATTGTTAAAGGACATGGTTGTTTACGGTTTATATTTACTATTGATATTTTGGCGAGACGGTTAAGAAACGGCTGTGACCCCGTCACTACGAACCGTGACCCGATGTAATCTTCAAATTCTTAAATTTTCAAATCCTCGGATTGCTCTTGTACTTCAGTGTTTTCTTGTTGAGACATATTATAGACTTCCGAGTTCGGGATGAAGTGGCATGTGTTGTTGACAAAGTCGATGGATTCTTTGACTATGCTTTCGTTTTCGTCGGGCAGTGGTGACCATTTTGCAAACTTAACAAGGTCGGCAAGGGTAAATATCTGTTTGAGTTGTTTCCATGTTGCGCTTTCGTTTTTAAGCGGCTTTTTCAGTCCGCCTAAAATCTCGTAAGTGGTCATCTCAACACTGTCTATATCAAATACGCGGCTTATATATTCACGCAGTACATCGGTTATCTCGCTGTAATAATCCTTGGTACGACCTTCCTGCCATATCTTGCCCTCTTTGATGGCATTAAGCTGTTCGAGAGCCACTGTATCGGCAGGGCGGAGAGGTTCTTTAGGCTTGTCATCCTCGGCAATGTCTTTTTTCCTGAGATGAAGCACTATCCACCATATACAGAATCCGAAAGCGCCTATAAGTAATGCGAGTAGAATCCATCGGATAATGCCCCACCACCAGATAGGAGCAGATTCGATATTTTTGATGTCAAACACCGCATTGGTAGTGTCGAGGACAAACGGTTGAATAACATTAAGCATTATGCCGTTGGAATACATTGTATCGCCATCGATTACAAAAGGTATGGAGTCAAAATAATACAGTGAATCCTTGAAACTTGTTATTACAAAGTTCTGTGTCAGTTTCATTAGTCCGCCTTCATTGGCTGTATCAACGGCTTCGCGGCTGACAATCTCTATGCCCTGTGTCACTTCGTTGCCCAACGAGGGGAACTGTACCTGTTGTTCCGGTTGTGCCTGTACTTGCAGGTGCATAGTGGTCTGCTTGCCGATCCATAGGGCTGTGTCGCAATCAACAGATGCGTTGATAACTATTGATAATATGATAGTCAGAAATTTCATGCTCTGTGTTTGAAAAGTCGTAATAATGATTTGACATAATCTTCATCGGTGCGTATACTCACGCTGTCCACGTTTGATAGCAGCAAGGTTTGGTCAAGCCGCTGCTGCTGTTGCTCCCAATGGTCACGGTAATTGTTGCGGGTAACGGAATCTGCGGTATCTATCCACACGCGCTCGCCTGTCTCTGCGTCTTTGATTTTCATCAGTCCGACATTAGGAATCTCGGCATCGCGCAAGTCGTATATCTGCAAAGCATAGAGGTCATGCTTGCGGGCAGCGAGTTGCATAGATTTGAGATAGTCGCTGTCGGAGATAAAATCGGAGATGAGGAATGCTGTGCTGCGGCGTTTTATGGCATTGGTGAAATACTCCAATGCCATACCTATGTCGGTACCGTTCTCTTCGGGGTGAAAATCAATGAGTTGGCGAATGATATGCAGTACATGGGTGCGCCCTTTTTTGGGTGGTATGAATAATTCGATTTTTGACGAGAAGAGTATAACACCCACTTTGTCGTTGTTCTGGATAGTGGAGAATGCCAATGTGGCAGCAATCTCGGTTATCATGTCGCGCTTCATCTGTGTCTGTGTACCGAAATTACGGCTGCCTGATACATCAATAAGCAGCATGACTGTAAGCTCGCGCTCTTCTTCGAACACCTTGATAAAAGGTTTGCCGAAGCGGGCTGTTACGTTCCAATCAATATTCCGCACATCGTCACCGGGCTGGTAGTCACGTACTTCAGAAAAGGTCATACCGCGCCCTTTAAACGAACTGTGGTACTCGCCGGCAAAGATATTCTGCGACAGTCCCCGAGTCTTTATCTCTATGCGTCTTACCTTTTTTAATATCTCCGATGTTTCCATTGTGTAAATGTTTGGTTGTTAGTCGAAAGTTAGTTTTTAGACCGTATGGTCATGAGTTTTCCTAACTCATATCTTACGACTAATCAGGGTACCTCAACGGCATTAAGTATTTCAGTGATAATATCTTCGGAGGTCATGTTGTTGGCTTCTGCTTCATACGACAGACCGATACGGTGACGGAGTACATCGTAACATACGGCGCGGATATCTTCGGGAACAACGTAGCCTCGGCGGTGGATAAAGGAGTATGCGCGGGCGGCAAGAGCGAGGTTGATAGATGCACGCGGACTGCCTCCGAAAGAAATCATGTCTTTGAGATTGCCTAAACCGTAATCCTCAGGAAAACGTGTGGCAAATACTATATCAACGATATAGCGCTCAATCTTTTCATCTATATACACCTGACGAACTATGTCACGCGCTTTGATAATATCCTCTTTGTTAAGAATAGGCATTGTCTTTTTGCGCTCGCCGGTTATGTTCTGACGTATAATCTGCTGCTCCTCCTCTTTTTTCGGATAGCCTATCACCACTTTGAGCATGAAACGGTCAGTTTGTGCTTCGGGCAGCGGATATGTACCTTCCTGTTCAATAGGGTTTTGTGTGGCGAGTACGAGGAACGGGTCATCGAGTTTGAATGTCTTGTCCCCGATGGTTATCTGGCGTTCCTGCATAGCCTCCAAAAGGGCGGACTGCACTTTTGCCGGTGCACGGTTAATCTCATCAGCTAATACGAAATTGGCGAAAATAGGACCGCGTTTGATGCTGAATTCCTCGTTTTTCTGACTGTAAATCTGTGTACCTATAACATCGGCAGGCAGCAGGTCAGGGGTGAACTGAATACGGCTGAAATCGCATTTGATAAGGTCGGAGAGTGTCTTGATTGCGAGTGTCTTTGCCAAACCGGGTACACCCTCAAGAAGAATATGACCATCTGAAAGCAAGCCTATCAGCAGGCTTTCTACTAAATGTTTTTGACCGACAATGGTCTGATTCATGCCCATGGTAAGGGCATCGACAAACGAACTTTCACGTTCAATGCGTTCGTTCAATTCTCTGATATCTTGCATGTTGTATAGTTAATTAAGTTTATTTGTTTTGATTGGGTTAATCAGGTTTGTCAACTGTAGGATGCATGAGTTGCATAAGCTCCAAACTCTGAATTTGGGATTCTTTTTGCTCAATATAAACAAAAACCGAGCCAAAGCGTATCCCTTGGCTCGAAAATTATATATTTTAACATAGTTTTATATTTTGGAGTGTGGATTTTGTAGTTAGTGTTTTATTCCGATGTTGATATGGTAGCGGAGTCCGGCACGTATGGTGTGGAATGGGTAGTTTTTGATGCCGTATTCGTATGCTATGAGAGGCTCGAAATTGTTGATATGTCCTTTCATCAATGCTCTTACCGCCATGGGGCGGTCACCGGCATTCTCCCATCCGGTATATCCTATGTATTGTGCGTTGAGCGAGAGATATTTGTAGCGGAGTTGTGCGCTCAGACCGTACATTACAGCGTCATTCTGACGACCATTACCGGTTTGCCAACAGAGAAAACCTGCACTGCCGGCAATATGTATCAACCAATCTTGGTTGATTACAAATGATTTGGCAACAGCGAGGTCGAAGAAATAAGCAGGGCTGTCATAAAAGCGGTATTTCTCATATTCGTCGCCGGAAGCCGTTTTCATGGCTGCCCTCAATTGGATTGCAGGGATGAAGCGGCGTTGGTTGAGTATCTGTATGTCTGTGGAGATATATACATCGCCGGCTCCGTGTCCGCTGCCAAAGTTGGTGTTGTTGTAGAACTCCATTACCGGCATCCAAACACGCAGGTTGACACGTTGGGTGAAGAGAGGTATTGAAAGGTGAGCTTGTATAGTGGTGGTACGCTCGCCTTCATTACCATATTGTGTTTTGCCCGTTTGGGCATATTGTTCGTCAAAACCTATGAAGAAATTGAGCGTGCTGTCATTTATCCCGTTCAACATAGGAGGTATAGGAAAAGCATTGGGTCCGAAATACTCCGGCGCGATAAGTGATTTTTCACTATAGTCGGGCGGTTCAACGGGAGTTGCCGCTTTGATTGTGGTGAGAAAAATAAAAATCAAAAAACATATTGATGAAACACGATTAGTTTTCATAATGCTCTATAGTCGTTTTAATCGCACTTGGCGGCATGTGTGCAGATAAATGCGGTTATGGTTACAAAAGTGCAAAATTACGATTTTTTTGTGAAATTTGCAAATCAAATTTGCAAATTTGAGAAATTATCTGTAATTTTGCAAGTCAGTTTTGCACTTCGAATTTTGTAGTTTGTTTTTTTCGAATTTTGTAGTTTGTTTTTTTCGAATTTTGTAGTTTGTTTTTTTTCTTTGTTTTTACTCTCCCCCGATTATTCTGAAATGAAAAGGCATATATACATTATATTATTATGTGTTGCTACACTTTTGCCGGCGCAGATTTATGAGCCTGTAAAGTGGTCGTACAAGTTGGACAAACTCTCGTCCAATGAAGCTGAATGTGTAATTACCGCCATTATAGACAAAGGTTGGCATCTTTACACTCTCTATATGCCTGATGAAGGTCCCCGCCCTACGACTATAGCTTTTACTGATGCCAACGGTCTTGTTCCTGTGGGGCAGCTTCTTGTTCCGAAGGATAGTATTACAGAGTATGATATCAATTTTGATATGAATCTGTCGTACTACAAAACGAGGGCTGTTTTCATTCAGCGTTTCGCTATTCAACATCCCAATGATTCAATCGGTCTAAAGGGCTATATTGAGTTTATGGCATGTAACGACCGAATGTGTCTTCCGCCGCAGACAATAGATTTCGCCTTGGGTAATACCAAGGATATGGCGGGACTGAATATGGCACCGGTAGAGGAGATAGTTGAAATATCTGAATTCAGATTACAGGATTCCGAGGACGTAGATGAGTCACAGATTAAACTTGCAGGACAGAATCTTGACAACGGCAATTTACCGTCAGGTGACACAACTTCGCTTTGGTATGTATTCCTGATGGGATTATTAGGCGGACTATTGGCTGTCCTGATGCCGTGCATTTGGCCTATCATACCGATGACGGTAAGTTTCTTTTTGAAACGCGGGCAGCGGGCGGAGAAAAAAGGCGACAAGAACCATGGTAAGCGTGATGCGTTGTTTTATGGTTTGGCTATAATTCTGATTTATGTAGGACTTGGTCTGCTGATAACAGCCATTTTCGGGGCAAGTAAGTTGAACGAGATATCAACGAGCGCATGGCTTAATATACTGCTGTTCCTGCTGTTAGTTGTGTTTGCAATTTCATTTTTCGGCGCATTTGAGATACGTCTGCCCGGCAGTTGGAGTACATGGATGGATAAGAAAGCCGACAATGCATCGGGTATTATCTCAATACTGCTGATGGCATTTACTTTGGTCATTGTTTCGTTTTCATGTACAAGTCCTATAATAGGCACTCTGCTTGTAGAACTCGCTGCCCAAGGGTCGGTACTCGGCCCTGCTGTTGGAATGTTGGGCTTTGCAATCGCTTTGGCTCTTCCGTTCTCGCTCTGTGCATTGTTTCCGGATTTGATTCACCGCCTGCCCAAATCCGGCGATTGGATGAACACGTTGAAAGTGACGCTTGCTTTTATTGAACTGGCTTTCTCGCTGAAATTCCTTTCAGTAGCCGACCTTGCTTACGGCTGGCATATCCTCGATCGCGAAACGTTTCTGTCTCTTTGGATAGTTATTTTCGCAATGTTGGCTTTCTATCTTTTCGGTTGGATAAGTTTCAAGGAAGATAATCGTGAACGCCCGTTGTCGGTCACCCGTCTGATGCTCGGCATAGTGTCGTTAGCTTTTGCCATCTATATGTTGCCCGGACTATGGGGTGCGCCGCTTCGTGCGGTATCTGCTTTTGCTCCGCCCATGAGTACGCAGGATTTTAATATCAGCCATTCGGAGCAACCGGTGCATTTTTATGATTATGATGCCGGAGTTGCCTATGCTAAAGCCAACAATAAAAAAATATTTCTTGATTTTACGGGCTACGGTTGCGTTAACTGCCGTAAGATGGAGGCAGCAGTCCTTGCCGATGAGCGTGTCAACAGCCGCCTCGCCCGCGACTACGTGATTATTTCGCTATATGTTGACGATAAGACACGCTTGGAAGAGCCGGTCAGGATTGAGGAAAACGGTACTGAACGGGTCTTGCGGACAATAGGCGACAAGTGGTCGTACAAGCAGCGAAGCGACTTCGGCTCGAATGCTCAACCATACTATATCATTATAGACACTGAAGGCAACAAACTGACACCCCCATATGCTTACGATGAAGATGTAGATAAATTTCTGAATTGGATGAAATAACGAAAGTTATAGTCTTTATGAGAACACAAATTTTATGGTCAAACATGTGTTTGTCAATTTGTTAGCAGCAATATCTGCTATTACCATGAAAAGCTAATACCGTTTACAGATAAATGCCTATTAATCCGTCAGTTGGTGGTGCTAACGCAATTTACGCCGACAACGCGGTAGATTAGGTTAAACATAATACTTATTAATTAAAATTTTTTATGTGTATGAAGAAAACGTTACTTTTTATGATGGCGATATGTGTATCGCTGTTGAGTTATGCAGCTCCACGTGAATTGCAGCAAATCAAGAGTCAAGAGGCTGTAAATGTTTTGACTCTCAATACTCGCAAGGCTCCCGCCAAGCAAGTGCAGTCAACCCATCGTTTGAACAAGGCGCAGACTATTGCCCTTTCAGCCAATCTTTCAAAGGAAGGTAAAGTTCGTAACATGGCTCGTAAGCCTCAACTTGAAGGTAATCTGGACTATACCCTTGAGCCGGAAAAACAGGCGCAGCCTGTTGTAATTGAATTGGATAGTTATATATATTCCGGCACATACGACAATGGCTTGTTAGTCCAATTGAGTAATGACCTTTGCGTAGTAGGTCTGGAATTTGTAACTACCTCACAGACAGTTCCGGTAGGAACATTCCAAATCAATTCTTCGCTCGAAGAAGGTACAGTGACGGCATCGAAAGGCGGAAACGACGAAGATGACGACCCGTCATACGTTTGGGTGTATGACGAAGACGGCTACTACGCATATTCTTATTATCTTATTTCCGGCACAGTTTCTGTCGCTGAAAAGAATGGTATCTATACACTGAATGTAGAGGCGCAAACGTATAACGGTTCTACGGTACTGATATCATATGAAGGTGAAATGGAGTCAACACAAACATCAACCGATGATGATTTTTCAAAAGAGCCTGCCGAACCAACGCAATTAGACCTTAAACTCAATGAGTTGGTGGACTATACGGTGCAGACTATCTACTCCTATTTCGATATGCCTAATCAGCATAATCTACAGATAACCGATGGCGAAAACATCCTTATCCTCGAACTCTGGTCAGATGCAACGGTATTGGAGAGCGGAACATTCACAATCGATGATACTCGAGATGATGCAACCGCAACAGCATCAACAGGTTATGATGACGATTGGGAAGAAGATACCGGCTGCCGTTTGGAGACCGCTGATGGCATTTATTATTTGGTTTCAGGAACAGTTGTTGTAGAGAAAACAGGAACCGGCTACAAAGTAAGTGTTGAGGCTTTGAGCGCTAACGGCTCGGAAATCAAGGCTGTATTCGAAGGCGAGCTAAATCCGTATTCATTCGATGATGAACCGGCAAAACAGAGCGACCTTGTTATTAAAGCTGACTCAGCAATATTTGAGGCAGATGATGACGGAATTGTAATAGAGATGATCTCCGGCAATGAGTATGTTGTGTATATGAAGTTGTTCACTTCTGCTACGTCAATTCCGTCAGGTGAGTTTGAAATAAATGACTCATTTGAACCCAATACAGTGGCTGCCTCATTAGGTTATGACGGTATGTATGACGAGCCGTCATGCATTTGGATTTATACTAATGGTCAATATGCCGGTACGTTCTATCTTGAGTCCGGCAAGGTTACCATTTCGGAAAATAACGGAGTTTACAGCATTACTATCAATGCTTTGTCCTATAACGAAACAGTGATAAACGTTACTTACGAAGGTAAAATCAATGAGTATCAAGAACCTGAGGACGACCCGTATGAATATGAGACTGATGAAGTTTCAGTAATCAATATGGTTGCCACATCTCTTGAAATAAGAGATTGGTATGAAGATTATGGTGATTATTATCTCATCTTGTCAAATACTTCAAGACAAAGAGCTGTTATCGACCTGTTTACAACAGCAGAGGGGGCATTTGGCGGTGTGTTCCCGATTGATTTCAGCGAACAACCCGGTACTGTTTGGGCATCATCGGGCTATGACGAAGGAGTCTATCCTTCATATTATGGTACAACTACTGAACCGGATGAAGATGGCACAATTTATTTAGAAACGGTTTATTTCTTGGTAGGAGGTAATGTAAGTATTACTTTTGAAAACGATTTGTGTAAAATTAATGTTGTAGCAACAAGTGCTCACGGCTCAAAAATAAACATCTCGTATGAGGAAGTGTTGAGCGGTCTTGAGCTTGTTGAAACAGCCGACCTCGCCCGCGTAGAAAACAACACTATCGTTGTGGCAGCTCAAGCCGGTGAAACAGTGGAGATTTATAATCTCGCAGGTCAATCACTCTATCAGACTCTCGCCAACGGTGAGACACGTGTTGCAATGCACAATGGTCAGATACTCATTGTTCGTGCCGGCAACCGCGTAGCAAAAGTGGTACTTTGACATATAAGCAACCATCCTCGGTTGCGACATATTATTCCAAAGCGGAAACTTATCGGTTTCCGCTTTTGTCTTTTTTTTTATGACTATGGTTTTTTTTTGGAAAATTGAAAAATTAATTGTAATTTTGCTTGTTTTTAGAGAATTATTGCAAAATGTACCGTCCTGATACCAATAAGCTCCTTCATTCACCGCATGAATACAAGACGCGCCGTGTGCCTGAAAAGCAGATGATATTCGGTATTCGTGCCGTATTGGAAGCCATAGATGCAGGAAAGGAATTGGATAAAGTTATTCTTCGTCGCGATATGTCAAGCGACATAGCGCGACAGCTCCTTCACAGGCTTGGCGGACTTCCCGTTCCTGTTCAGCGTGTGCCGGTGGAAAAACTCAACCGGTTGACCGACAAAAATCATCAGGGTGTAATAGCTTTTATGTCACCCATACAGTTTTCACATATTGAGGACATTATCCCGTCAGTATATGAGGAGGGTCGTGTGCCTTCTGTTGTCGTACTTGACGGCATAACCGATGTGCGCAATCTCGGTGCTATAGCCCGTACTTGCAGTTGCGCCGGTGTTGATGCCTTGCTTCTGCCGAGTCGTGGTGTGGCAAGTATCAATGCCGATGCGGTCAAAACCTCTGCCGGCGCGTTGCACACCATGCCCGTGTGCCGTGTGGAAAATCTCCGCAACGGACTCCGCTTTCTCAAAGACTCAGGTTTACAGCTCGTTGCTGCTACCGAACATTCCGTTGTTGACTATACACAGGCTGATTTCCGCTTGCCCGTGGCAATAGTCATGGGAGCTGAAGATGCGGGTATAAGCGATGAGATATTAGATATGTGCGATGTAAAAGTGCGCATCCCTATGTCAGGAACAATAGAGTCGCTCAATGTATCTGTTGCCGCCGGTGTGATGATGTACGAGATGGTAAGACAACGACGGCAATGACAGTTATTTACGAAGATAATCATATCATAGCTGTCAATAAAACGTGCAGTGAGATAGTGCAAGGCGACAAGACCGGCGATATGCCGCTCTCCGAAATGGTGAAGGCGTATATCAAGGAGAAATACAACAAACCCGGAGATGTTTTTCTCGGTGTGCCGCACCGCCTTGACCGACCGACCTCAGGTGTCGTACTGTTTGCCCGGACAAGCAAAGCACTTAGCCGCTTGACTGAGATGTTTCGCAACCATGGGGAAATACGCAAGACTTATTGGGCGATAGTCAGCCGCAAGTTACCGGCGCAGTCGAGAACGGCTGATTATACAACTCTTGACAACTATCTCTATCGCAATGAGAAACAAAATAAATCATATGTTGTAGAGCCGACTCACAAGGACGCAAAGCGTGCCGTCCTTCATTATAAAGTTATAGCTGAATTAGACCGCTATCTGCTTTTGGAGATACAACTTGAAACAGGTCGTCACCATCAGATTCGTTGCCAACTTGCCAATATAGGTATGCCGATAAAGGGTGACTTGAAATACGGTGCACATCGTTCCAATCCCGACGGGGGGATATGTCTGCACGCGCGAAGTATAGAATTTACTCACCCCGTTAGCAAACAGCCCGTAAGGATTGTTGCTCCCGTGCCGGAAACGGACTTATGGACAAAGATTTGAAAACAATGAAATCAATTAACATCAAAACTCTTCTGATTATATGCTTGTGCGCTTTCTCTTTTGTTGCACAAGCTGACTTGCTTACCGAACTCGTCTCCGGCGAGTATAACGGAAAATCGGCTCCCGAAATTACACCAATGCCCGATGGCTTGCATTATGCCCGAATGACAGACGGACTGATATGCACCTACAATTTCCAAAACGGCAAAACGGCGGACACACTATTCAATATCCATACAACCAAACTGATGAAACTTGACAGTATCGAAGGTTTTGTCCTCAATCCGGGCAACCGCTGGATGTTGGTATATAACAATAAACATCGTATCTTCCGCCGCAGTTTTGAGGCTGATTATTATATTTTCGACATCGAGCGCAATGAACTCCAACCTCTAACAAAGGATATGCCTGTCCGCGAGCCGCTGTTCTCGCCTGATGGCAGGTATATAGCTTTTGTGCGGAAGAATAATCTCTTTATTCATAAACTCCTTTTCAATACCGAAGTGGAGGTAACCACCGATGGAGCGGAGGGTAGTGTTGTCAACGGTGCTACCGACTGGCTTTATGAGGAGGAATTTTCCGCTACGTCAGTTATGGCATGGAGCAGCGACAGCAAACAACTGCTCTTCCTACGCCTTGACGAAACCGAAGTGCCGCAATTCACTTTTCAGACTATGCTTGGCGAGGGATATCCTCAACAGCACTCTTTCAAATATCCGCGTGTAGGTGAGCCTAATGCCAAGGCATCAGTTATCGCATACGACACTCAATACAAGTCGCTCAAACGCATGGATCTCGAAATACCGGAAAACTCATATATCCCACGTGTCATTGCCTCAAATAATCCTGATAAGATTGCTGTTTTTACTCTCAATCGCAATCAGAACATCTTGGAGATGTGGCTCGCCAACCCGAAATCAACAGTCTGCAAACTGACCTATACAGAAAAAAACTCTGATGGTTTTGTCGATTACTCGATAGCCGACAATTTCTTTTTCCTTAATGACAACAGTTTCGTTATAATGAGCGAACAGGATGGCTACCGCCATGCTTATCTATATTCATCGGTTGGAATCAAACAAAGTCAGTTAACCTCAGGCAATTATGATATAACTCGAATATATGGTTTTAGTGAGGCTACTCAAACACTTTACTATCAAGCTGCTAAAATCAGTCCTACCGAGCGGCAGATATATTCTATGCGCAAAAGTAAAGAGCAGTGTATCACTCCGGAACACGGCATACACAGCGCAGTTTTCTCCTCTGATTACAAATATCTTTTCGACACATACAATTCGGTAGAGACTGCTCCGAAAACTATTGTTCGTACCAATGCGGGAAAAGAATTGAGAGTCCTGCATGATAATAATGATGTTGAGGCTAAGTTCAAATCTCTCAATCTGCCTGAAAAGCAGTTTACTACTATTACCACTCAACGCGGCGATGAGTTGAACGGGTGGATTCTCTATCCGCAAAATTTCGATTCCTCGAAGCGTTATCCCGTGGTGCAGATTCAGTATTCCGGACCGAGTTCGCAACTTGTGTATAACCGTTGGCGTAAAGATTGGGAGTACCTGCTTGCCCAACAAGGTTATATGGTAGTGTGTTTCGACGGGCGGGGTACCGACTGTCGCGGTCGCGCTTTTCGTCAGCAGACATATATGAATATAGGTCCGCGTGAGGCACAAGATCAGGTTGCTGTGGCTCAATACATGGCTCAACAACCTTTCGTTGACGGTTCACGTATTGCTATATGGGGTTGGTCGTTTGGCGGTTACATGTCAATCCTTGCCATGTCACAACCCGAAAAGGTATTTAAATGCGGAATAGCCGTGGCTCCTGTCACCGATTTCCGTCTGTACGACAGCGGATATACAGAACGGTTTATGCGCCGTCCGCAGGAAAATTCATCGGGTTATGACCTGACAAATCTTTCTGCCATAGCCGACCGACTCAATGGCAGACTGCTTATCATTCACGGACTTGCCGATGATAATGTACATTGCCAAAACACATTTAAATATGTCGAAGCATTGACCAATGCCGACAAGCAGTTTGATATGCAAATCTATCCTGACGATAACCATTTTCTTAAAAAGGGCAACCATTACAGTCATGTCTATCACCGCATGGTAGATTTTTTAAAGGCTAATTTGTAGATGAAGTACAGCCGACATATCATACTTTTTATCTTTGCTGTATGTATGTGCGGCTGTGGTATAAAGAAACAGGTAGCGGTAAAGCGTTACCATGAACCTACCGATTCAGTGGATATTGTTTTTTCGCGCAAGCGTATGCCGCATGGTCTGCGACGGATTGGCACCGTGCAGGTGGAAAATTGCGGTCTTACCCTCGGCAAACACTGCACCTTTGATGCCTGCCTGAACGCCATACGTGACGCGGCAAGCAATGCCGGTGCCGATGTGGTAAGGGTGTATTATATCCAGCGTCCCAACCGCTTGGCTTATGTCGGATTGAGTTATCTCGTCGATGGCGGTATAACACGCTGCACGGCTGTTGTCAAAGGCTATATGTATATACGTAAGGAAAAGCCTCAACCATTTGTAGAAGACTAACTATAAAATATTAATTATCATGAGTAAACAAAGTTCTAAAAATGTGATTACTATCATTGCTATGATGTTTCTCTATGCAATGATTGCTTTTGTTACCAATCTTGCCGCTCCGGTCGGCAAAATATGGGAGTCAATGCCTGAAGCCGACGGTTTAGGTATGTTGGGCAATTTATTTAATTTCCTCGCTTATCTTGTTATGGGTATCCCCGCCGGTTATATTCTTTCTAAATATGGCTATAAGAAAACTGCGCTTTATGCCGTAGTATTAGGATTTATAGGCATCACAATACAATGGTTAAGCGGTGTGACAGACAGTTTTTGGGTTTATCTGGCAGGCGCATTTATAGCCGGTTGCTGCGTATGTATGCTTAATACAGTGGTTAACCCTATGTTAAACCTTTTAGGCGGTTATGGTAAAAAAGGTAACCAACTCAACCTTATCGGCGGTACCATCAACTCATTGAGCGGCTCGCTAACCCCAATGCTTGTAGGTGCTATTATCGGAGAATCGCTGCAAGGAAAAGAAATTGACGATATCAATATAGTGTTGTATATCGCTATGGCTGTATTTGTGGTTGTTTTTGCAATACTATTTTTTACCCCTATTGCCGAACCGACATCCACATCTGACACAGTGGTGTATGAACGCTCGCCTTGGGCATTCCGCCATCTTACATTAGGTGTGATTGCTATTTTCTTCTATGTTGGTGTAGAAGTAGGTATTCCCGCCACTTTGATTGAATATCTTAGAGATACACCTGTCGGGTATGACGGCGCCACGTATATTGCCGGTCTGTATTGGTTATTGATGCTCATCGGACGTTTTTGCGGCTCATTCGTAGGCGCAAAAGTAAGTTCGCGCACTATGGTTATATGGGTTTCCATCGTTGCCATTGTTCTTATGACATTGGCTATTATACTCGGCGATTCAGCAATGGTTACTATGCCTACTGACTGGAAATTTACACTCGAACAGGTGCCTATCGCTGCCTTGCTTATTATGCTGTGCGGCTTATGCACATCGGTTATGTGGGGGTCTATATTCAATATGGCAACCGAAGGATTGGGCAAATATACTGCCAAAGCATCCGGCATATTTATGATGATGGTCGTAGGTGGCGGTATATTACCTCTTATTCAGGATGTTGTAGCCGATAAGAATTGTCTGATTAGTTATATCGTACCTATTGTAGCTGTTGCTTACATCCTGTTCTATGCCGTTTGGGGCTCGAAAAATGTCAATAAAGACATTAGAGTGGACTGATTTGGAATGTGTAACAGGTCACATCTCTTGACTCTTTACTAACATTAAATAATAAATTATCATGGAAGCAAAACCATTTGTAATCGGTATCGACATGGGCGGTACCAACACCGTTTTCGGAATTGTGGACGCACGCGGTCATGTCATCGCCCGTTCAAGTATTAAGACCCAGGCTTATCCCGAAATCAACGATTATGTTCGTGAACTCACAGAGGAGATTACACGTATAGTTGAACCTGTTGGCGGATTTGAAAAGATCCGCGGTATAGGTGCCGGTTGTCCTAACGGCAATTTCTACACCGGCAATATAGAGAACGCACCCAACCTGCCGTGGAAAGGTATCGTACCATTTGCCAAAATGCTCTCCGACAAGCTCGGCGTTCCTGCTGTTCTGACCAACGATGCCAACGCTGCCGCAGTAGGTGAGATGACCTATGGAGCAGCACGCGGAATGAAAAACTTTATCGAAATAACTCTCGGCACAGGTGTCGGTTCAGGTATAGTTATCGATGGTAAGGTTGTCTATGGTCACGATGGTTTCGCCGGCGAATTAGGACACACCACTATAGTGCGTCAGAACGGTCGCCTCTGCGGTTGCGGTAAGACGGGCTGTCTTGAGGCTTATGCTTCGGCTACAGGTGTGGCTCGCACCGCCCGCGAGATTCTCGAAACAACCAACGAACCATCACTCCTGCGCGAACTCAAATCGGAAACTATAACCAGCAAGGATGTATTTGATGCCGCAGAAAAAGGTGACGAAGTGGCAAAACGTATCTTTGATACAACAGGTCAGATGCTTGGTGAAAAATTCGCTGACTTCATAACTTTTTCGGCTCCCGAGGCAATTATTATGTTTGGCGGAATGACCAAATCGGGTCACTGGATTATGGATCCTGTTGTTAAGTCTATGAACGACCATGTTATGCCTATCTGGAAAGACAAAGTAAAAGTTCTGTTTTCTGACCTGCCCGAATCGGATGCCGCCGTTCTCGGTGCCTCCGCCCTCGCTTGGGAAATCAACAACTAATCCTGACTTTTACTTATAATAAGACACGCCGATCCAACAGACCGACGTGTCTTGTTTTATCCTTATTGATAACTATGTGGACGATAGCGTACTTACGATGTTGGATAAACACGACAAAGGCGTGGATGCGGTTGTTTATATCAAGAATATATCGCGCCAACTATCGCTCGATTTTGAGAAACATAATGCGCAGTACTCACCTATTTGGGTGAAGCAATTTGACCGCTCACATGACCGTTGGCTCTATATTGACGACATGGTTTATCTCATTGGCGCGAGCCTCCAAGACCTCGGCAAGAAGTGGTTTTGCTTCACCAAGATGGAGCAAACGACAGATGAATTACTGAGTAGGATGTAAAACTTGAAAAATCAAATATATACATCAGCGTACGATTGCAATCATTTGCGCCTTGTCAGTAAGCTGTCCGTAAGTTGACGGATTAGTAGCATAAGAGTCCTATTTTCAGTGTGATTGCGGTAAGAGATGTTTCACTGCTATGGTGTGACAGGCTACTATACCGGCGGTTTCGGTGCGCAGACGCTCGTTGCCTAACGCTACGGGGCGAAAACCTGACGATAGCGCATGCTCAACCTCCTGCTCCGAAAAATCACCCTCAGGTCCGATAAGAACAAGAATAGAACCGATGTCCGACTGCTGACCATTATTCTCCGATTGCCGGATGCTGACTGCATTGGCGAGTTGTGTTTTGTCGTCTTTGTAACAATGTGCTATAAAGCGTTGTTGTTCAGTTGATTGACGGATAAAAGTGTCGTATTCGGTCAGCGGATTGAGTTTCGGCATATAGGCTTTGAGCGATTGTTTGGCAGCGGAAACCATGACGCGTTGCAGACGCTCAAGGTTGAGAACTTTGCGTTCCGAAAAGCGGCAGAGTAGGGGTGTTATCTCGTCAATACCTATCTCGGTACATTTTTCGACCATCCATTCCAAGCGTTCGATATTTTTTGTGGGAGCTATTCCGATATGGAGATAGTAATTCCATGTCTTCTGTTGCCTTTCGCTGTTGAGGATCTCAAACTCGCAATGACGTGGATTGGGATTAATAACGCGTGCTTCGTAAGTAGTGCCTTTGCCGTCGGTCAGAAGGATATTATCGCCTTTCGTCAACCGCAGTACGCGCACGCAATGCGCCGATTCCTCCTCCGAGAGGAAATGGTCTGTAGCAATATCGGGGGTATAGAATAAAAACACCTTGTAAATGTCAATTTAGTAAACTCTCAACTCTCAACTCTCAACTTTCAACTCTCAACTTTCAACTTTCAACTAACCAACTTCTCTCCACTAAATCTCCTCCTGTGCTTTCAGCCGTTCTGCATTTTCGGCAATAATCAGTTGGTCGATAACACCTTGTATGTCGCCGTCCATAAAGGCAGCAAGATTATATATTGTATAGTTGATGCGGTGGTCGGTAATGCGTCCTTGCGGGTAGTTGTAGGTGCGTATCTTGGCGGAACGGTCGCCGGTGGAAACCATTGTTTTGCGGCGGGCGGCAATATCATCGATGTATTTCTGATGTTCACGGTCGTAAATCTGTGTGCGCAGGCGTGATAATGCCCGTTCTTTGTTTTTTGGTTGGTCGCGTGTTTCCGTACACTCAATCAGTATTTCTTCAGACACACCCGTATTAGGGTTTTTCCATATATATCGCAGTCGCACGCCTGACTCCACTTTGTTGACGTTCTGACCGCCTGCTCCGCCGCTGCGGAAAGTGTCCCATTTGATTTCGCCCTCGTTGATTTGTACATCAAACTCATCGGCTTCAGGCAGCACGGCTACTGTGGCTGCGGATGTATGTACGCGACCTTGTGTCTCGGTGACGGGAACACGCTGAACACGGTGCACTCCCGATTCATATTTCAGTGTGCCATAGACATTCTCGCCCGTAACATTGAATATTATCTCCTTAAAACCGCCCGACGCACCCTCCGACACGCTTGAAATACTTATTTTCCAACCTTTTATCTCGCAGTATTTGGAGTACATACGAAACAGGTCGCCTGCAAATATGGCTGCTTCGTCACCGCCCGTGCCGCCTCGTATTTCCATAACCACATTCTTGCTGTCTTCAGGGTCGGCGGGGATAAGCAGGAGTTTGAGTCTTTCCTCCATCTGCGGCACCTGAGGCTCTAATTCGTCTAACTCGGCTTTTGCCATCTCGCGCATATCAGGGTCGGACTCGGCGGCAAGAATCTGTTTGGCTTCATCAATATTGGCAAGCAGAGTCTTGTACTCTTTCTGCGCGTCCATAACGAGTTGCAACTCACGATATTCTTTGTTGAGTTTGATGTAACGCTGCATGTCATTGATAACCTGTGGATCGGTTATAAGCAATGATATCTCTTCAAATTTATGTTGAAGCCCGTCTAATTTTTGTAGTATATCCATCGGGTTGTTTACTGTTTTTGACTATTTACAATGTTATGCTTCTGTCGGAATTTCGGAATTTCGGAATTTCGGAATTCCGTTATTCCGTTATTCCGATAATTTCCAATTGCTTTCTGCTTCTTCTTGCAGGTTGTCGATAAATTTGTCTATTCGCCATTCCATTACGTTTCGGTAACGCCGTTGGGTGATGAAGATATTAAAGAACCACCCGAAACGGATATTTGTGTCTATAGTTATTTCTGTCTGTTTGTCATTGAGACGTTTGAGCGTAAATACCCCGTCCGCTTTTTTCAGCAGGGAACCGGAATAGTAGAAATCAACAATTATTATCCGCAGGCTGTCGCCGTAAGTGTTATCGTGGACATAACTCATCAGGTCTTTGTCGCGTATTGTCAGTCCGTTGGACATTCTGAAATCAACATTGACAACACTTTTGGCAGAGTCGGGGTTATACCTGAAACTGTTCATCACTAAAACTACATCATCCGTACCATCACCTTGGTGTGTCTGCCCCAAACCCTTGAATGCCCATGTAAAGAGGTTTGCCGGTGTGGTTTGAAATTCGAGAATAAACCTGTCAGTTACGCGGCTGCATGTGGTGTAATCTCCGTTGATAACCGCCGTTTTTGTAGTGTGAAAAGCACCTTTGTCGTATGTGGTCGTTATGTTGCCGGAAAAGGCAAAAGTACATATAAACAAGCCGATTATCAAACACACAATGTTTTTCATTTGTTTATTTTTTTTCGTATCGTGCAATATTCAGCATTGCATCATTAGGCGTATCGTCCATCATTCGGCATTGCATCATTTTCTCTTGTAAGCCTGCATTGTATTGCGAAGCAGTGACGCGATAGTCATTGGTCCTACACCGCCGGGAACGGGTGTTATATAACTGCATTTCGGAGCCACATTGTCGTAATCCACATCTCCGCACAGACGGTAGCCGCTTTTGCGGGTCGGGTCGGCAATACGTGTCGTGCCTACGTCTATAACCACGGCACCGTCTTTAACCATATCAGCTTTGACAAACAGCGGTTTGCCTAATGCTGCAATCAGAATGTCAGCCGTTTGGCATATCTCGGTGAGGTTGGGTGTGCGGCTATGGCATACCGTTACGGTGGCATTGCCGCGCCGAGTTTTTTGCAGCAACATATTGGCTATCGGTTTGCCCACAATATCGCTGCGTCCTATAACCACTGCATGCTTACCCTCGGTCTGTATGTCGTATCGGTCGAGCAGTTCTATTATACCCGATGGTGTTGCAGGGTGTAAACATGGCAGTCCGAGTACTGTCTTGCCCATGTTTATGGGATGCAGACCGTCAACATCCTTGTGGTAGTCTATAGCCTCAATGACTGTCTGCTCGTTGATATGCCGTGGTAGTGGCAGCTGCACAATGAACCCGTCAACGCTGTCGTCATTATTCAGTGCCGCAATCTGTTTCAGCAACAGGTCTTCGGTTATATCTTCCTCAAAGGCAAGGCGTTTGGAGGTAAAACCTACTTCAGCGCATGCTTTAACTTTATTGGCAACATATGCTTCGCTGCCGCCATCGTGTCCGACAATAATTACGGCAAGGCACGGCGGACGCTTACCTTGTGCAGCTATTTCAGCAGTCTCACCGGCCATCTCCTGCCTTATCAGCGACGCAATATATTTACCATCAAGACATTTGCTCATACGTTTATTTACAGTTTGTTCTGTTTAACATCGCATCATTTCATCTTTCTGCACTGCCGCGCAACATTATCATCTCCTTCTCGGCTTAATTTGTCCTGTGGCTACTTTTTTCATCACCTTACTCATCTCGTCGAATTGTTTGAGCAGGCGGTTGACCTCCACAATACTTGTGCCGCTGCCCTTGGCAATACGGTTGCGGCGGCTGCCGTTGAGAATATTAGGATGCTCACGCTCTTCAGGGGTCATAGAGTAGATTATTGCTTCTATACTCTTGAAAGCGTCATCGCTTATCTCCACATTGCGCAATGCTTTGTCCATGCCAGGAATCATGCCCATCAGGTCTTTGATATTGCCCATTTTCTTCACCTGCTTTATCTGCGAGAGGAAGTCGTTGAAGTCAAATTGGTTTTTTGCCAAACGTTTGGTTATACGGCGGGCTTCGGCTTCATCGTATTGTTCTTGAGCGCGTTCAACAAGCGATACTACATCACCCATACCCAAGATACGGTCTGCCATACGGTCGGGGTGGAAAACATCAATAGCTTCCATTTTTTCGCCCGTACCGATAAACTTAATCGGTTTGTTGACAACAGAACGGATACTCAATGCCGCACCGCCTCGCGTGTCGCCGTCCAATTTAGTCAGTACCACACCATCAAAATTCAACCGGTCGTTAAATTCCTTGGCTGTATTAACGGCATCCTGACCGGTCATGGAATCGACAACAAACAATGTCTCATCGGGTTTGACTGCTTCCTTGATGGCTGCTATCTCGGTCATCATCTGTTCGTCTATTGCTAAACGACCCGCTGTATCTATAATAACCACATCGTAGCCATATACGCGAGCATATTCGATGGCTTTCTTTGCTTTGCGAACGGGGTCGGATTCGGTTTCCTCGGCATATACATATACACCAATCTGTTCACCGAGAACTTTCAACTGCTCGATTGCTGCCGGACGATATACATCACATGCCACTAACATAGGTTTTTTGCCATGTTTGGTCTTAAGCATGTTGGCGAGTTTACCGGAGAATGTTGTCTTACCTGAACCTTGCAGACCTGACATAAGTATCACTGCCGGTTTGCCATGAATTTTAAATTCGGCTGCCTTGCCTCCCATCAGTTCTGCCAATTCATCGTGAGTAATCTTAATTAGCAACTGCCCGGGTTTGATGGCGGTAAGCACATTCTGACCAAGGGCTTTTTCTTTCACTTGGTCGGTAAACTGTTTGGCTGTCTTGTAGTTAACATCGGCTTCAAGAAGAGCCTTGCGAATGTCCTTCATCGTCTCTGCCACGTTTATCTCGGTGATACGACCTTCACCTTTCAGAATCTTGAACGACCTCTCTAACCGCTCTGATAAATTATCAAACATATATGTAATTTGTTATTTGTTAATTACTTATTAAAGTTTACAACTTGCTTTATCATTCAATTTTTGTGTTGTAAAATTACATAAAGTTTCAGTATTACACAACTTTAACAACAATTTTTAACATATTTTGTATCATTGCTGTCCGAAAAAAATAAATGAATGATTAAAGTTTCCCGCATTATTCGCCATAAATTTTATTTTTTTTGTCTAATTTGTTAAATTTGTGAACCGACAAAGCTAATCAGCATCCCGTATTTGAAAAATAACGGGGTGTGTATGTCTGCACACCCCACATTGGCAGTCGCATAGATTACGCGTGGGTTTTCTTCCTGAACATTATATATCCTGTATAGTATTATTATTAAGGCAACGGGGATATTGTCAATCGGTTCCTGCATGCGTTCAGGCAAGTCATCGTCTGCGCTGTGATGCAAGATTGGCACATCGTTGCTGCCTATTGCTGCCTATTGCTGCCTATTGCTACCTATTACTGCCTATTACTGCCTATTACTGCCTATTGCTGCCTATGGTGTAGTGCGTAGCCTCATTGCCCTTAAGCTATAAGTTGTACCTCCTTTGAGTCAGAAATAAAAAGTAGTAAAAGCAGATGTTAAAAAACTACTTATGTTACTACATTTCTTTGTTATAGTCACGGCAAGGGGATTGCATTCCAAAAGCGCGGTGCAAAATTACAATACTTTTGTGAATTATGCAATTTTTTTGTTATTTTTCTGCCTGTTCAATGAAAAAATCGATATTTTTGCTACATTTTCGTCAAAAACGACAATAATCCACACCAAACCTAAACAAATCCTACTACAATCCGTTAAATCCGTGGAAAATTATAATTCTTCATTGCCGGTGTTGCTTTAATCTCATGTGGTTCTGTATATCTATGCTGATATATTACCCCCGTTTGCGTATATAAACTTTTTTTTGTAATTTTGCAATCCCGAAAGATATCATGTGTTATGCTTGGAATCATTATCAACCCCAAATCCGGCAAAAAAGCCTTTCGCCGTCAGCGCTACTATCTCTTTAAAACCTTACGAGCAAAAAAAACGGTTTTTTCTTTCAAGGTCACCAAATATGCAGGTCATGCCATTGAACTGGCGCGTGAATATGTGGAACAGGGTGTGCAGGACATCCTTATCCTCGGAGGTGACGGCACTGTCAGCGAGGCTGTCAACGGCATCATGTCGGCGCAAGGTGTTGATACAAGCAAAGTTAGGGTAGGGATTATCCCACGCGGCACAGGCAATGACTGGGGACGGTATTGGGGACTCTCCAAAAACCATAAGCAGTCAATAGCCGCTTATCTCAACGGCAAGGCTGTCCCTATTGATATAGGTAGGGTGGAGGTCATACGCAACGGCATAACCGAAAATTATTATTTCATCAATTCGGTGGGTTTTGGTGTTGATTGTCTGACCTGCAAGATGACGCAGGTGTTGAAATACTATGTAGGTAGCCACAGGCTGCTCTATGCTTTCGCCTTACTCTTTGCTGTAGCCAAACATAAGGCGCAGAAAATGCAACTGACGTATCAGTCCTATGTAGCTGATAATGAGGCAAAGGCGGAAAACTCCTTCACCGCCCAACTCTTCACTATGAACATAGGCAACGGACCATTTTCCGGCGGGGGAATAAAGCAAAATCCCGATGCCGATCCCCGAGACGGTGTTTTCCATGCCATGTTTGTTGAGCAACCTACGTTCAGACAGGTGATGAAAGCTCTGCCGCATATCTTCGATGGCAGACTGACAGAACTGCCGTTTATACATAGTATGGTATCCGATCGGATAAGTCTCAATACAAACAAGTATCTGCCCTTTGAGTGCGACGGCATCGTAGTCGATGCCTGCGGACCATTCACCGTTACCGTCATCCCCCACGCCATCCAAATGGTCGCCCCACAATCATTTGATTTGTAGGGGCGAACGATTCCAATCTTTCGAATGAACGTTTAGAGACAGTCGCTATTATTTATTGGACGTTTAGAGACGGTCGCTACTATTTATTGGACGTTTAGAGACGGTCGCTACTATGCTTCGTGTTGGCGGGTGCGGATGTGGGTGTGGATGCAGGTAAGAAATGCAAGGGCAAGCACCAATATCCACGGTATATCGCCTACAGGTTCCACCTCCTTCGGAGATAACACCCATGCACTGCCGTTCCATACGTACCAATTGCCGTTACTGTCTTGGTATGTCTGACCTATCACAAGATTGTCTGGAATCGGGAGCCAGTCATCTAATTCTTCATCGTAATATTTGCCGTATCCGTCTTCTTCTGAAACACCCGGTATATACACATCACGTTTGGTGAATGTGGCGGAGGTTAATGCAGCCGCAGACGAGCCGTCCGCGTACCGATTACCGACTACTACCGCAGACGAGCCGTCCGCGCCCCAGCCAATCGCGGACGAGCCAATCGCGGACGAGCCTGTGCTGATGCCTCCGTACGAATAAGAATTTGAGCGGTTGGTGTTTGTGTGGCTATAACTGCTGCCGTATGCGTTTGAATAGCTACCGTAGCTGTGCCTTGTTGCCGATGAACTGCTATACGGGCGGTAGGACGACCCTGCACTATGGTTGCCGATGCTGTTGGACGGGCGGTAGGACGACCCTACACTATGGTT
>ERZ842401.485-NODE-485-length-58114-cov-13.800289_pt1 | contig 58114 bp, 40 predicted proteins | sample MGYA00521270_ERZ842401 | MGnify/ENA primary metagenome ERZ842401 (study PRJEB31892, sample SAMEA3878208) | bioreactor metagenome | biome: Moose rumen | place: Sweden | collected 2011-10 | study: EMG produced TPA metagenomics assembly of the PRJEB12797 data set...
CGAAGATGCTTATGGAAGATTTTGCGTCGGTTATCGGAAGGAATGAGCAGGACGACGGAAAGGAATTCAAATACAGTGGTTGCTATGAGGATATTGCCATAGCCATCCGGAAGAATGTATCAGCTTGGATGGTCGATATGGAAAGGTTCTTTGAACTTGTAGTGTTCAACTACATCTACGCTAATGGCGATGACCATCTGAAAAACTTCTCTTTGATTTTGCGGGGTCAGGATTATCGTCTTGCTCCCTCATATGATCTCCTTAATACAAACTTACACGTTCGAGGCGATGATTTCGGTCTGGAAGGAGGGCTTTCTCCAAACATCCTCAAGAGTGATGTCTATGTGCAGACAGGGCATCCTTGTCGTCTCGACTTTGAACGTTTCGGAGAGTGCATCGGTCTGGTGAAATCTCGTGCGGGCCGGATACTCGACAAATATATGCAATTACCCGAGCCGGCCATTATGCTTGTCGGGAGAAGTTTCCTCAGTGACAAGATGAAGCGCAACTATTTGAGAATAGTGAAAGAGCGAATAGCAAGATTCATCAGAGTATCAGAATGAAGCGGCACCGACCGAGATTCCGTTCCCCGGAATCGGTGGGGCAAACGTGGTACAACTTGCATGTAAAAAAACGCAACTGCCTGAAATTCAAACAATTGCGTTTTGGGGTGGTGACTCCTACAGGACTCAAACCTGTAACCTTTTGATCCGTAGTCAAATGCTCTATTCAATTGAGCTAAGGAGCCATTTAGGAGGGCTTTAGGCCGCTCGCTTATTTTTCTGCAACGTAGACTTTCTCCTTGATACGTGCTTTCTTTCCGGTGAGGTTGCGGAGGTAGAAGATACGGGCGCGGCGGACCTTGCCGTACTTGTTTACCTCGATGCTGTCAATGAACGGTGACTGGTAGGGGAAAATCCTTTCTACACCCACACCGCTGGAAACTTTACGTACCGTAAAGGTTTTGGTGAAAGGATCGGCACCCTTCATCTGGATAACCACTCCACGGAATTTCTGGAGTCTCTCCTTGTCTCCTTCCTTGATCCGGTAGGTGACGGTGATGGTGTCACCGGCCTTGAATTCCGGGAAAGAAGCAGCTTTGTCATTCTGAAAAGCCTGCTCTGCAACTTTTATCAAATCCATAATTTCAATTCTCTTTATGCAACATTGCGGTTTGGCTCCTGACAAGAGGTTGCTTTGTTTTTTGGGACTGCAAAGATACAAACTATTTACAAACTCCCAAAATTTTTCGGCTTTTTTTAGAAAATATTTTTTACTTTGTCGAAGGTGGCTTTGTCTTCCCGGGTGAGGTCCGGCGTAAAGCTGGAGCTGCCGCGGAGCTGTTCCAGCTGCTCTTTCTCCTGACGGGACAGTTTATGGGGCACCCAAACCTGGAATTTCACATACAGGTCTCCCGTGCTGCGGCTATATCCCTGCACGCTGGGAAGCCCCTTTCCGCGGAGTTTGACCACCGTGCCGGACTGGGTTCCCGGCTCTACTTTCACCTTGTAGCTGCCATCCAGGCAAGGGATGGAAACCTCGCAGCCCAGCATGGCGTCCAAGACGGAAATCACCCTTGTGTGGAAGAGGTTGTTTCCGTCCCGCTGCAACTGGGGATGGGCCACCTCGTTGATCACAACCAGGAGGTCTCCGTTCACGCCACCCTGGGGAGCTGCATGTCCCTCTCCCCTGACGGTGATTTGCATGCCGTCTTCCACCCCGGCCGGGATTTGTACACGAACGGTTTCCCGCCTTCTTTCCAGACCGGTTCCGCTGCAACGGCGGCAGGGATTGGTAATGGTCTTTCCAACGCCCTGACACTGCGGGCAGGTACTCACGGTATAACCTACACCGAAGAGGCTGCGGGTCTGCTGCCTTACACGCCCCTGACCGCCGCAGGTGGGGCAGGTCTTTATGTCGGCCTCACTCCTGGCTCCCCTGCCGTTGCAGTCCGGACAGGGACGGTTGCGTTCGATGGTAACTTCTTTCACACAGCCGCTTGCAATCTCTTCCAAGGTAAGTTTTATGCTGGTACGGATGTCCCGCCCCCGCAGCACCCGCTGCTCGGAGGCCGAAGAATTGCCGCCGAAACCGCTGAAACCGCCGAAGTCGAAACCGAAACTGCCGCCGAAAATATTACGGAGGAAATCGTTGATGTCCATTCCGCCGAAATCGAAACCGCCGGCACCGCCGCCCATCTGCTCCGCGGCAAAGCCGTACTGGTCGTACTTGGCGCGCTTGTCCGGATCGCTGAGGACGGAATAGGCCTCGGCCGCCTCCTTGAAATTGTCTTCCGCCGTCTTCTTTTCCGCATCCGTTCCGTTGACCCAACGGTCCGGATGCCACTTGAGGGCCAGTTTCCGGTAGGCCGACTTAATCTCGTCGGCCGATGCCTTCCTGTCTACCCCCAAGACCTCGTAATAATCTCTTTTGTTAGCCATAGCAAGTTACGCTCCTACAACAACTTTAGCATAGCGGAGAACCTTTCCGCCCAGGGTGTATCCGGTTTGTACCACATCGATGACCTTTCCCTTGAGTTCTTCCGAGGGAGCCGGGAAGGTGGTAACGGCCTCGTGCAGTTCCGTATCGAAATCCGCACCCTTGGCCTCTATCCGCTCCAGCCCCTTCCCCTTGAGGAAGGTAACGAGTTTGTTGAAAATCATTTCCGTACCGGCCTTGGCGGCATCGCTGTCGCTGCTCTTTTCCAGGGCTGCCAGGGCTATTTCGCAGTCGTCCAGAACGGGGAGAAGCCCCTTGATGGTGTCGGCCGATGCCGAACTCACCAGGGCCAGCTTCTCCTCCGCGGTGCGGCGACGGAAGGTGTCGAACTCTGCCATCAGGCGAAGGTAATCCGCCTTGGCATCGGCCGCACTTTGTTTGGCCTTTTCCGCTTCTTCGGCGGCTTCCTTGCGTTTTTCCTCCGCTTCTTCCAGTTGTTCATTCAAGCCCTCCACGCGGGCTTCTAAAGCCGCAAGCTTTTTATTATCAGGAACCTCCTGTTTATTGTTTTTCTTCTTATCAGCCATAATTCCATTGAATTTCCGGCTTCTTCCCCTTCAAAATGCCTGCCATCGGCCTCCGTCTGCCATATTGGCAGACCGTCCAGGCTTTGGCAGCCCGACAAAAGCGCCCTTTTTTCTTCCGTCATTTTGCCCTGCTCCACCAGGGCGTCCAGCCGGTGCTCGTACTTGCGGCGGCGGCGCCCGCTGAAGCTGGCCAGATACCCCGGAATATCCAGATCCGCCTTGGCGGCATTGCACACGGAACAGGCGCAAACCTTGTTCCCGAACTCGCTGTTCCCGCCCTTGGAACGGGGAACGATGTGGTCTATTTCCATTTCTTCCACCGTCAGGGGGTGGCCGCAATAGACACAGGCGCGGGCGGCCTCCTCCAGAAGCCGCTCGCGTTGGGATTTCTCTCTTTTTTCCATAACTCTTCTTCAATTTTTCCGCAAGATAGCACCTCGTTCACAATCTCCCCAATCTTGGCAAATTTGCCAGAATTTGGAAAACTCGCATAAAAACCATTTCTCCCTTCGAGAAATAATTCTTAACTTTATGGGCCCGATTGGTTAAAAATTAAAACTAATAACCGAAAGCATGAAAAAAATTATCGAATGCGTCCCCAATTACAGTGAAGGACGCGACAAAAACATCATAGACGCCATAGTGGCGGCCATCGCGGCCGTGGAAGGCGTGAAGGTCTTGGACGTAGACCCCGGAGAAGCCACCAACCGCACGGTGGTCACCTTCGTAGGAGAACCCGGCCCCGTGGTGGAGGCCGCCTTCCAGGGGGCCAAAAAGGCCCAGGAGCTCATTGACATGCGGTATCACCACGGCGCACACCCCAGAAGCGGTGCCACCGACGTGCTTCCGCTCATCCCCGTGAGCGGCATCACTCTGGAGGAATGCGCCGCCCTGGCCCGGAAACTGGCCTGGCGGATGTACGAGGAACTGGGCATCCCCTGCTACTGCTACGAAGCGGCGGCGCAGAAGCCCGAGCGCAAGAACCTGGCCGTATGCCGCGCCGGGGAATATGAGGCCCTCCCGGAAAAAATGGCCGATCCGGAGCGCAAGCCCGACTTCGGCGGCGCCTACGACGAAGTGGCAGCCAAGGCCGGCGCCAGCAACGTGGGCGCCCGGAACTTCCTGGTGGCCGTGAACTTCAACCTGAACACCACCTCTACCAGAAGGGCCATGGCCGTAGCTTTCGACGTGCGCGAAAAGGGCCGCAAGGCCCGGGAAGGCGGCTCCCTCACCGGCAAGCTGCTCAAGGACGAGAAGGGCGAGCAGGTCTGGATTCCCGGAACCCTGAAAGGCTGCAAGGCAATCGGCTGGTACATAGATGAATACGGGATTGCCCAGGTATCCATGAACATCACCGACATAGACACCACCCCCCTGCACATAGCCTACGAAGAAGTGTCCCGGGCGGCAGCCGCGCGCGGACTCCGGGTAACCGGGGCCGAAATCGTGGGACTGGTGCCCAAACGCGTCCTCCTGGAGGCGGGCCGGTTCTATCTGGAAAAACAACAGCGCTCCCTGGGCATAAGCGAAGAGGAGATTGTGAAGATAGCCGTGAAATCCATGTCCCTGGACGACCTCAGGCCTTTCAATCCGCGTGAGAAAGTGATTGAATACCTGATGGAAGACAAGAAGGCGGGCCTGGCGCAGATGAGCCTGGAAGGCTTCGTGCGGGAGACCGCCTCCGAATCGGCCGCACCCGGCGGCGGCAGCGTATCGGCCGCCATGGGCGCTTTCGGCGCCGCCCTTGCCACCATGGTAGCCAACCTGAGCGCCCACAAGAGAGGCTGGGACGAGCGTTGGAAAGAGTTCTCGGACGTTGCCGAACAGGGCCAGTCCCTCTTGGACGAGCTGCTCCGTCTCATCGACGAAGACACCGCCGCCTTCAACCGCATCATGGACGTATTCTCCATGCCGAAGGGGACGGAAGAGGAAAAGGCCGCCCGGGCCCAGGCGCTGGAAGAGGCAACGCTCTACGCCGCCCAGGTTCCGCTCCAGACCATGGAAACTTCCCTCAAAGCCCTTCCGCTGGCCCTGCAGATGGCCCGTACCGGCAATCCTGCATCGGCCTCTGACGCCGGCGTGGCGGCCCTGGCTGCCGTGGCTGCCATCCGCGGTGCCGCCCTGAACGTGCGCATCAACGCTGCCGGCCTCAAAGACAAGACGCCTGCCCGGCCGCTCCTGGACAGGGCCGATGAAATTGTGGCCGAAGCGCAAAAACTGGAAAAAGAAGTGCTGGCAGCAGTGGAAGCCAATTTATAGCCCGTTGAATGCAAACAACTGATTAATAGCAAATTACAAAATATCGTCTAGGCATTTTCTCCTAGACGATTTTACACAAACATCTATATATCAATGAGTTCCATTTCACGCTTTGCCTTAGAGATTCTGGCGGGCATCCCGGCCGAGCTGCCGGAAGCCAAGCCCTATGACCCGGAAATCAACCACGCTCCCCGGCGGAAGGACATCCTCACTCCCGCAGAGAAGGAACTGGCCCTGAAAAACGCCCTGCGCTATTTCCCCGAAAGCCTCCATACCGCCCTGGCGCCGGAATTCGCCGAAGAGCTGAAGCGCTATGGCCGCATCTACATGTACCGGTATCGGCCTTCCTATAAGATATACGCACGTCCCATCGGCGAATACCCTGCCAAGTGCCCCCAGGCGGCCGCCATCATGGCCATGATCCAGAATAACCTGGACGAAAGGGTGGCCCAGCATCCGCACGAGCTCATCATCTACGGAGGCAACGGCGCCATCTTCCAGAACTGGGCCCAGTACAGGCTCACCCTGCAGTATCTGGCCACCATGACAGAGGAACAGACCCTGGTGATGTACAGCGGCCATCCGCTGGGCCTCTTCCCCAGCCACAAGGACGCCCCCCGCGTGATTGTGACCAACGGCATGGTAATCCCCAACTACTCCAAGCCCGACGACTGGGAGCGCATGAACGCCATGGGCGTGAGCCAGTACGGCCAGATGACGGCGGGAAGCTACATGTACATAGGCCCCCAGGGCATCGTGCACGGCACAACCATCACGGTGATGAACGCCGCCCGGAGACAGCTCAAGGCTCGGGGACAGGACGGGGAAGACCGGGGCGGACTGCTCTTCGTGACGGCGGGCCTCGGCGGCATGTCCGGTGCCCAGCCCAAAGCCGGGGACATCGCGGGCGTTGTGAGCGTAACCGCCGAAATCAACCCTCTGGCGGCAGAAAAACGCTACCGGCAGGGCTGGGTGGACGAGCTTTACCGGGACCTGGACACGCTCCTTCCCCGCATCCGCAAAGCCGTAAAAGACAAGGAAGTGGTTTCGCTTGCCTATGTGGGCAACGTGGTGGACCTCTGGGAGAGGCTGGCCGATGAAGACCTGCATGTAGACCTGGGCAGCGACCAGACCTCCCTCCACAACCCCTGGGCCGGCGGCTACTACCCCGTGGGCTACACCCTGGAGGAATCCAAGCGCATGATGGCCGACGACCCCGCCGCCTTCAAGGAGGCCGTGCAGGCTTCCCTGCGCCGCCACGTGGCCGCCATCAACCGTCTGGCCGCCAAGGGGATGTACTTCTTCGACTACGGGAACGCCTTCCTCCTGGAGAGCTCCCGCGCCGGAGCCGACATCCTGAATGCCGACGGCAGTTTCCGCTACCCCTCCTACGTGCAGGACATCATGGGGCCGCTCTACTTCGACTACGGCTTCGGCCCCTTCCGCTGGGTTTGCATGAGCGAAAAGCCGGAAGACCTGGAGAAGACCGACGCCCTGGCCGTGGAAGTGCTGGAGCGCCTTGCCAAAGAGGCCCCCGAGGCCATCAGGGGCCAGATGCTGGACAACATCCACTGGATAAAGGAAGCCGGCCGGAACCAGCTGGTAGTGGGCTCCCAGGCCCGCATCCTCTATGCCGACTGCGAAGGCCGCACCCAGATAGCCCTCGCCTTCAACGAGGCCATCCGGAAAGGGGAACTTTCCGGCCCGGTGGTCCTCGGACGCGACCACCACGACGTCTCCGGCACCGACTCTCCCTTCCGCGAGACCTCCAACATCTATGACGGATCCCGTTTCTGTGCCGACATGGCCGTCCAGAACGTAATCGGGGACGGCTTCCGGGGCGCCACCTGGGTGAGCATCCACAACGGCGGAGGCGTGGGCTGGGGAGAAGTGATCAACGGCGGCTTCGGCATGGTGATCGACGGTTCCGAGGACAGCGCCCGCCACATCCGGGAAATGCTGTTCTGGGACGTTAACAACGGCATAGCCCGCCGCTCCTGGGCCCGCAACGACGGCGCCCGCTTTGCCATAGAAAGGGAAATGGCCCGCACCCCGGAGCTCAAAGTGACGCTCCCCCACCAGGCCGATGACGACATAATCAGAAAAGCTTTACAGTAATGCATTCCATATCTACCGAACAACTCTCCCTGGAGAGAATCAAAGAAATTATCGATGGCCATGAACGGCTCTCCCTCTCGGAGGAGGCCGTAGAGGCCATCGTCAAATGCCGGAAGTACCTGGACAGCAAGATGGAAGACCTGGACAGGCCGGTTTACGGAGTCACCACCGGCTTCGGCTCCCTATACAATGTCACCATCCCCAAGGACGACCTGAGCCAGCTGCAGCACAACCTGGTGATGTCGCACGCCTGCGGCGCCGGGGAAAGGGTGCGGCCGGAGATTGTGAAACTGATGCTCCTCCTGAAGGCGCAGTCCCTCTCCTACGGCCATTCCGGGGCCCAGCTGATCACGGTCCAGCGGCTTATAGACATGTTCAACGAGGACGTCCTTCCCATCGTGTACCAGCAGGGTTCCCTGGGCGCTTCCGGCGACCTGGCCCCGCTGGCCCACATGAGCCTGCCGCTCATCGGCCTGGGTGAAGTCCTTTACAAAGGCGAGGTCCGTCCTTCGGCTGAAGTGTGGAAGGAACTGGGCTGGGAACCCATCCGCCTGCAGAGCAAGGAGGGCCTGGCGCTCCTCAACGGGACGCAGTTCATGAGCGCCCACGCCATCTGGTGCATCATCAAGGGCATGCGCCTGAGCAAGTGGGCCGACCTCATTGGCGCCATGTCGCTGGACGCCTACGACGGCCGCATCGAGCCTTTCCTGCCCCTCACCCACAAGCTCCGCCCCCACGTGGGACAGATCATGACCGGGGAGAAATTCATGCAGATCCTGGAAGGGAGCGAGCTCATCGGCCGGCCCAAGCAGCACGTGCAGGATCCCTACAGCTTCCGCTGCATCCCCCAGGTGCACGGTGCGGTGAAAGACAACATCCTGTACGTGAAGTCGGTGATAGAGAACGAGATCAACTCGGCCACGGACAACCCCAACGTTTTCCCGGACGAAGACATGGTGATTTCGGCCGGCAACTTCCACGGGGAGCCCATCGCCATTCCAATGGATTCCCTGGCCATTGCCATGAGCGAACTTGCAAGTATCTCTGAAAGGCGCACTTACCAGCTCATCCACGGCCTCCGGGGCCTGCCCAAATACCTGGTCACCGAACCCGGCCTCAACAGCGGATTCATGATTCCGCAGTACACGGCCGCCAACATCGTAAGCCAGAACAAGGGCCTCTGCTGGCCCGCCTCCTGCGACTCCATCCCTTCGTCCCAGGGCCAGGAAGACCATGTTTCCATGGGCTCCAATTCGGCCACCAAACTGGTGCGGGTGGTGGACAATACGGAAACGGTCCTGGCCATCGAACTGTTCAACGCCGCCCAGGCGCTGGAATTCCGCCGCCCGCTCAAGTCCTCCCCTATCCTGGAAAACATCTTTGCCGACTACAGGAAGGAGGTTCCCTTCGTGGAGCGGGACACCTACATGCATCCGCTCATCGTGAAATCCATCGAATTCCTGCACAGGGAAGACTATCTATGCTAATCAAAGATATAGGACTGCTGGTGGGGATCGTCCCCCAGGGCGTGCTCCGGAAAGAAGGGGCCGACCAGAACGAGACGGGCATGATCCGGAACGCCTGGCTCCAGTGCGAGGACGGCCGGATTGCAGCTTTCGGCCCCATGACCGACTGCCCTTCGGGGTACGAAGGAGAAACGCTGGATGCCGAAGGCGGCATGCTGATGCCCGGCTTCTGCGACAGCCATACGCACGTGGTATTCGCCGGCCGCCGGGACGGGGAATTCCTGGACAAGATCAACGGCCTTTCCTATGAAGAGATTGCCGCCCGGGGAGGCGGGATCCTGAATTCGGCCGACCTGCTGCACCGCACCCCGGAGGAGGAACTCTACCGGGAATCGCTCCCGCGCGTGGAGGAAATGCTGGAAAAGGGTACTGTGGCCCTGGAAATCAAGAGCGGCTACGGGCTGAACCCGGAAGACGAACTCAAGATGCTCCGGGTAATCCGCCGGATTGGGCAGACGGTTCCCGCCGCGGTGCGAAGCACTTTCCTGGGCGCCCACGCGGTGGGCCGGGGGTACACGCGCGAAGAGTACGTACAGGCTGTCATCGGGATGCTTCCGGAAGCCGCCGCCCTGGCCGATTTCGTGGACGTCTTCTGCGATGAAGGCTTTTTCACCGTGGATGACACGGCCCGCATCCTGGAGGCCGCCCGGGGCCTGCTCGCACCCAAGATTCACGCCAACGAGTTGGCCGTGAGCGGAGGGGTGCAGGTGGGCGTCCGCTTCGGCGCCCTGTCGGTGGACCACCTGGAAAGGACCGGCCCCGAGGAGATTGAAGCGCTCCGGGGATCGGCCACCATGCCCACGATGCTGCCGGGATCTTCCTTCTTCCTGGGACTCCCTTACGGGAAGGCCCGGGAATTCCTGCAGGCGGGCCTGGGAGTCGCCCTGGCCTCGGACTACAACCCCGGCTCCTCCCCTTCCGGCGACATGCGCTTCGTGATGGCCCTGGGCTGCATCCGGATGCGGCTCACCCCGGTGGAAGCCTTCAACGCCGTCACGCTGAACAGCGCCTACGCCATGGGGCTCAGCCGGGAATACGGCTCCGTCACGGTGGGGAAAAGGGCCGGTCTCATCCTTTCGCAGCCGGGCTGGGACCTCACCCAGATGGCCTACCAGTACCAGACGCCTTTCATCCGCCGGATATTCCGCTAAGATTATTTGTTTCCTACTGCGGGAAAATGTATATTTGTCCCGTCAAGAGAAAGTTCATCATCTTCATCTGCACATACAATGGAAAAACTCAATGCTCCCGCCATCCTGGTCGTTGACATGCTCAACGACTTCGTCACCGGTGCCATCGGCTGCGACCGGGCACAGGAAATCGTTCCCGCCACCGCCCGTCTTCTGGACGCCGCCCGTGAAAAGGGTGTCCCTGTTGTCTATTGCAACGACGCCCACCTTCCCGGAATAGACCGCGAACTGCAAATCTGGGGAGACCATGCCCTCGTGGGCACGCCCGGAGCGGAAGTCATTCCGGAACTCACGCCCGAGAAAGGAGACTATGTGGTGCCCAAACGCCGTTACAGCGGCTTTTTCCAGACCGATCTTGACATCCTGCTCAAGGAGCTGGGCGTGAAGACCGTAATTATGACGGGGCTTCACACCCACATGTGCGTACGCCATACATCGGCCGATGCATATTGCCTGGGCTACGATGTGGTTGTGGCCAAAGAGGCCACCAATTCCTTTACGGAAGAGGATTATCAGTATGGCCTGGCCTATCTTAAGACCTGCTACGATGCCGACGCCTATTCCAACGATGAACTGATTGGCGCATTCTGAGCCCTGTCCCTTTTCATTAGTTCAAATATTTTTTGCGTTTTTAGGAAAAGTTTGTAACTTTGCGGTCCATTCTTCTGGATGTAGCGCAGTTGGTAGCGCACCTGGTTAGGGACCAGGAGGTCGCTGGTTCAAGTCCAGTCATCCAGACAATTGAAAATCAGGCACTTACGAGTTTCCGAAAGTGCTTGATTTCTTTTTGGGGTGTGAAAAGGGTGTGATTTTGGCTCATTCTGGATTGGAAGCCCTCCGTGCCCAATGTCCCCATTCTTGGGACATTAGACGCATTTCGCCGTCATTTTGCGCCCGACGTCCCAGTTTTTGGGACATTAGGAGCACTTCGTCAGTTTAGGAGCACTTTGCCGCCAAAATGATAAACTCACTTTTGAGTCGGCCCCATTTTTCTTTGGACACTTGCCGGTTATTTACAAGCATTTTTGTAACTTCGCATCCGCTATGGGCAATTACAGGACATTGGGGCCGGAAGAGTACCGGGACCTGGAGGAAAGAATCCTTTACGAAGACAATCATCTGCTGGTGTTCAACAAGCGGACGGGAGAGATTGTGCAGGGAGACAAGACGGGCGACGAGCCGCTGAGCGAGACGCTGAAGGCTTTCATCGCCCGGCGGGACGCCAAGCCCGGACAGGTATTTCTGGGCGTGCCGCACCGGCTGGACAGGCCTGTGAGCGGTGTAACCCTCTTCGCCAAAACCTCCAAGGCGCTGGAACGCCTGAACGAAATGCTCCGCAAAGGGGAAATCCACAAAACCTACTGGGCCCTCACCGGGCAGAGGCCCCCGAAGGACGAGGATGTGCTAACGGATTACCTCGTAAGAAACGAGCAGCAGAACAAGTCCTATGTGGCCAAGGGCGGCAAGGAGGCCCGGCTCAAGTACAAGCTCATCCAGACCACGGAGCGCTACTTCCTGCTGGAAGTGGAACTCTATACCGGCCGCCACCATCAAATCCGCTGCCAGCTCTCCCACATGGGCTGTCCCATCAAGGGAGACCTCAAATACGGCGCCCGGCGGTCCAATCCGGACGGCGGCATTTCCCTGCTGGCCCGCCATATACAGTTCATCCACCCCGTCAAGAAGACCGAGGTGGATGTAACAGCTCCCGTTCCAGCTTCCTGGAAAGGGATTCAAGGATAGCGCTTCCGGCTTGGTTTTATTTTTTTTTCACGTGTTTCAGCCTTGCACGGGCGCACCAGGAACTGGGCGCCTCGCCCATCACTTTCTTGAAACTTGCAAAATAGGAAGTAGGTGAATGGAAGCCGGAAAGGGCCGACAATTCACTTACCCGCAGGCTCATGTTGTTCCGGAAAAGGTCCATGGAGTACATTACGCGGTAATAGTTCACGTACTGCCGGAAGTTCTTGCCGGAATAATGATTGATGGTTTTGGACAGATACGCCTTGTTGGTGTACATGGCACCGGCCAGGTCCTGGAGGGAAAACGAGTCCACCAGGAAGGGCCGCCGTTCTGTCATATACCTGCAAACCTTGTCGTAAAGGAGCTGATCGGCCGCCAACTTTCCGGGATCCGGCCCGGATGGGGCCGACTGGGAAGCTACAAGATACGACTGGCTTTCCGGGCCAGTCCTGGGATAAAGGGTCTTTTGCCTTCTGAGGAGCAGGTACAGCCATATGGCTACAACCACAGCCAGCACGGCAACCAGACCCGTCAACAAAAGTGGCAGGTTCATCATTTGGGTACGGTTGTGACCGGAGCGCTACCCTTATGTCAAAGAACGTCTATTTCTTGATGGTGTCGAAGCCCTTGCCGTACACCCCGTTCACGGAGCTCACGGAAAGGAAGGCCGACGAATCTATCTGCTTGATGTACTTGAGCAGCAGGTTCAGGTCCGATTTGCGGGTTAGCACCATGAGCACCTTGGTGTCTTGCTTGGTGTACCAGCCTTTGCCGTCCAGCACCGTCACGCCCCGGTGGAGCTCGTGGGTGATGGCGTCGGCAATCTTCTCATACTCGGGAGAGAGGATGAACAGCTGCACACTTTGCTGGGAACCGGAAATGTACATGTCCAGCACATAGCTGTTCACCGTGACCAGGATAAGGCCATACACAACCGTAGTCACCTTGTCGGCGAAAGGCATCAGGTGGGAAAGCGGCTTTCCGTCGGCCCCCAGAAGGGCGGCGCCCGTCTGCGGGTCCACTTCCGCCACGTAGGAAGGGACGATGAGGGACGACATGATGATGATGAAGTCCAGGAAGAGGATCACCTTGCCCGGCGACACGTTGTGATACTTGGTATAGATGAGGGCGATGATGTCCGTCCCGCCCGTACTGCCGCCGTTGGAGATGCTCATGCCGATGCCGATACCGGCCATGAGCCCGCCCATGAGCACGGACATCAGCTTGCCGTTCTGCAGCGCCAGGGTGTTGACGATGCTGTCCGGAATGAGGCCTGGCATGAAGCGCAGCGCCACGGAAGCCAGGATGATGGCATAGATGGTCTTGGCGCCGAAGCCCATCCCCAGAATGACGATGGCCGCCACCACCAGGATGGCATTGATGACAAAGTAGCTGTAACCCATCTGGATGGTGCCCTGGGTGGCATATTGGATCATGGAGCTGATACCGGAAACGCCCCCGCCCACCAGATTGTTCGGGATTAGGAACAGCGCCCACCCGGTCACGTAAATGAGGATGCCCAGGGTGACCAGCAGCCACTCTTTCACCTGGGTGAAAACGGTTTTCTGTAAAGCCATGTCTATTTTTTCTTTTTCTTTGTAATTCCGGTCTTCATCTCATCGAAGCCTTCTCCGTACACATTGTTGGCAGGCACCACGGTGACAAACGCCTTGGGGTCGATCTCCTTGATTACCTTCACCAGGCCGGGAAGCTCGGTTTTGCGGAGCATCACCAGCAGCACCTGGCGGTCCTGCTGGGTGTACCAGCCTATAGAACGGAGGGCCGTGACGCCACGTCCCATATCCTGATTGATATAATTGCCGATTTTTTCGTAATGGTCCGAGAACACCAGCACCTGTACGGCCGACTCCTTACCCATCATCACCATGTCCAGAGCGACGGCGAACACGCCCATGCAGATGTAACCGTAGATGACATCGGCAAAGCAGTGCCCGGGAATGAACATCAGCAGGCCGATTACGATAAAGTCCGAGATCAGGTAGAAGCGCCCGAGGGAAACCGGCCAGAACTTGTTGATGATCAGGGCCAGGATGTCCGTGCCGCCGGTGGAGCCGCCCCGGAGCAGGATCAGCCCCAGGCCTATAGCTTCCAGCAGGCCGCCGATGATGGGCACCAGCACCTTCTCCCCCACTTCCAGGGGCTGCCCGGCGACAGATTTCAGGAACATCAGGTTGTCCCCGCCCAGCACCCTGAACAAAAGGGAGGTGAGCACGATGGCATACACCGTCTTGATGCCGAAACTGCGTCCCAGTACTATCCACGCAATAATAAGGAGGATGGCATTGAGGCCGAAGTTCCAGTAGGCCACCGGGATTCCTGTGACCATGGAAAGGAGGGCGCAGATACCCGTGAGGCCACCGTCGATGATGCCGTTGGGCAGCAGGAACGAAGTCCAGCCCATGACGAACAGCAGCGCCCCGAATGTAATGACCAGGTAGTCGAAAAAAGTCTGCAGAACCTTGTTTGTACGCTCTGTCATACCCGTTTATTTAAGTACTACATTCACGATGCGGCCCGGCACCACAATCACCTTGGCGATGGTCTTTTCGGCCACATAGCGGGGAGTAAGTTCGTGTGCACGGACAGCGGCCTCCACCTCCGAGGGCTTGGCGGAAGCATCGGCCTCCAGGAAGTAGCGGGTTTTCCCGTTGAAGGAAACCGGATACTTCACGCTGTTTTCGGCCGCCAGGTCTTTCCGGTACTCCGGGAACGGGGCGTAGACGACGGAGTCTTCATGCCCCAGCTGATGCCAGAGCTCCTCCGCGATGTGCGGGGCAAAGGGCGACAGCAGCACCGTCAGCGGCTCCAGGACCGCCCGCTTGGAGCAGTTCCCCAACTCGTTCAGGGCAATCATGAAGGCCGATATGGTGGTATTGTAGGAGAAATGCTCAATATCTTCCTCCTCCTTGCCGATGAGCTTGTGGAGGGCCTTGAGTTCCTCGCGGGTGGGCTCTTCGTCCGTCACCAGCCAGTTGTCTCGGTCCCAGAACAGGCGCCAGAACTTCTTGAGGAAACGGTTCACCCCGTCGATACCCTTGGTATCCCAGGGCTTGGCCTGCTCGATGGGGCCCAGGAACATCTCGTACAGGCGGAGCGTATCGGCCCCGTAGGTGTCGCAGATCTTGTCCGGGTTCACCACGTTGTACATGCTCTTGGACATCTTCTCGATGGCCCAGCCGCAGATGTATTCTCCGTCTTCCAGGACGAATTCCGCATCCTTGTAGTCCGGACGCCAGGCCTTGAATGCCTCTATGTCCAGCTTGTCGTTATAGACGATATTCACATCTACATGCACCGGAATGGTCTCGTACCGGTCTTTGAGGCCGGCCGACACGAACTTGTTGGTGCCGGGAATGAGGTAGGCGAAGTTGGACCGGCCCTGGATCATGCCCTGGTTGATGAGCTTGCGGAAAGGCTCGTCTTCGCACACATAGCCCAGGTCGTAGAGGAACTTGTTCCAGAAACGGCTGTAAATCAGGTGGCCGGTGGCATGCTCCGTGCCGCCCACATACAGGTCTACATTGCGCCAGTACTCGTCGGCCTGCCGGCTTACCAGCTCCTTCCCGTTCCGGGGATCCATATACCGGAGGTAATAGGCGCTGGACCCGGCGAAGCCCGGCATGGTGCTCTTTTCCAGCGGACAGCCCTTGTACGTCCAGTCCTTGGCCCGCGCCAGGGGTGGCTGTCCGTCCTCGGTGGGCTTGTACTGGTCTATCTCCGGAAGCGTCAGCGGAAGGTCCTCCATGGGAAGCGGCGTGGCAATTCCGTCCTTGTAATAGATGGGGAAAGGCTCTCCCCAGTAGCGCTGCCGGGAGAAGATGGCGTCCCGGATGCGGTAATTCACCTTGCGCCGGCCAATGCCGTGGCGCTCTACATAGTCGATGGCGGCGGGGATGGCCTCTTTCACGGGAAGTCCGTCCAGGAAGCCGCTGTTGCACATGACGCCCTCCTTGGCATCCACGCTCTGCTCGCTTACGTCCACCCCTGCGATTACGGGCACGACGGGAAGGTTGAACTTGCGCGCGAACGCATAATCCCGGCTGTCGTGGGCGGGAACGGCCATGATGGCGCCCGTTCCGTACCCGGCCAGCACGTATTCGGCAATCCACACGGGAACGCGGTCCCCGGTGAGGGGATTCACGGCATAGGATCCGGAGAACACGCCGGTGACGGCCTTTCCGGCCATCCTTTCCCGCTCGGTTTTCTTCTTAACCTGCTCCAGATAGGCCTCCACGGCCTCTTTCTGCGAAGCCGAAGTGAGTTTCTCCACCCATTCGCTCTCGGGAGCCAGCACCATGAAGGTGACCCCGAACACAGTGTCGGCCCGGGTGGTGAAGATGGTCATGTCGTACCCCTTTCCGTCGCACTCCACGCGGAACACCATCTCGGCGCCCTCGCTGCGGCCAATCCAGTTGCGCTGCATTTCCTTCAGGGATTCCGTCCAGTCCAGACGGTCCAGGCCCTCCAGCAGGCGCCCTGCATAGGCCGATACCCGGAGCTGCCACTGGGTCATCTTTTTCTGGAACACCGGGTGGCCGCCCCGTTCGGAGTAGCCGTCCTTCACCTCGTCATTGGCCAGGACCGTCCCCAGGGCCGGGCACCAGTTCACCGTGCTCTCCCCCTGATACGCAATGCGGTAGCGCATGAGGACATCGGCCTTCTCCTTCCCGGAGAAGTGCTTCCACTCATCGGCCGTGAAAGCGGGGCCCTCGCTGCAGGCGGCATCCACGGCAGCGCTGCCACCCTCCCCGAAAGCAGCCTCCAGTTCTTCGATGGGACGGGCCTTCTGGAGACGGTTGTCGTACCAGGAGCCGAACATCTTGAGGAAAGCCCACTGCGTCCAGTGATAGTAATCCGGATCCGAGGTGCGGAACTCCCGGTCCCAGTCGAAGGAGAAGCCAATCCGGTCCAGCTGTTCCCGGTAACGGGCCACGTTCTCATGGGTGGTCTTCTCCGGATGCTGGCCGGTCTGGATGGCATACTGCTCGGCCGGGAGGCCGAAGGCGTCGTAGCCCATCGGGTGCAGTACGTTAAAGCCCTTCAGGCGCTTGTAGCGGGCAAAAATGTCACTGGCAATGTACCCCAGCGGATGCCCTACATGCAATCCCGCACCGCTGGGGTACGGGAACATGTCCAGCACATAGTATTTGGGTTTGGCGGAGTCGTTGCGGGCCTTGTATGTCTTGTTCTGGGCCCACCAGGCCTGCCACTTCTTCTCAATCTCCAAAAAATTGTAATCCATATCTACTTGACAGTTTTTCCATTGATTCCAAACGTTCCCTTCTTCTCCAGGCGGAATTCCACCGCCACCGTCATGGCCACCTTCACCTTCTTGCCCCGGTGCCGGCCCGGCCGCCATTTGGGAGAGGCCGACACAACCCGCACCGCCTCGTCGTCCAGGCTCACGTGTGCGCTCCGGGACACCTTCACGTCCCTCACTTCCCCATTTTCGTCAACCACGAAATCCACCAGCACGCGGCCCTGGATGCCGTTGTCCCGGGCGTAGGCAGGGTATTTCAGGTACTGGTACACCCACTTTTCCATGAACACGCGGGGGTCTGACGAGTTCAGGAACATGGGCTTCTGGTCCACGTCGCTGTACGCCACGGCTCCCTCCCGGTGAGTTGAAGCGCCAAGGGCATCGTCGCTGCGGAAACGGGGACGCTCCCCGTTGCAGAGCTGCTGGATGAAGTTATAAATGTATTCCAGTTCCCGTTCCATCCCCTCGTAATCCAGCAGTTCGAAGCTGTCCCGGCCGGTGTTGTGTTCCTGATACCGGCCCGTAGAGAAGAGGACGGATGGAATTTCCTTCGCATAGAAAACCTGGTGGTCTCCGGGATAGGGCTCCTCGTTGGTGAGGGTGGCCTGCACCGGAAGCAGTTCCGTCTTCAGCCTGCCCACCAGCTGGGAGAGATCTTCGTTGCCCAAGGGATAGGCCAGGAGAAAATCGGCCCCCGTCCCCAGCATGTCCAGGTTCACCATGGCGTCTATCTTGTCGGCATCCTGTTCGAAATAACGGTTGAGGAAATACCAGGATCCGGCGAAGGTTTCCGAAGAGGCGCCGAAGCCCACCAGCAGCACGCTCCGGCGGAGCAGGGTGCGGGCATAGGACAGTTTCTGGGCCAGTTCCAGCAGCATGGCCATCCCGGAAGCATTGCCGTTGGCCCCGTAATAAATGCGGCGCTGCGGATCTCCGTTCACCATCAGGGTGTCGGCCCCCAGATTGTCCATCCGGGCGCCGATGACAATATAGCGGTCGTTCAGGGTTTTGTCCCAGCCCTGCAGGAAGCCCACCACATTCCGGCTGAAAAGGGTATCTGCACCTTGTGCAATGCCGAAGGTGGAGCCCTCGGCCGGGCTCAGGATGTCTATCCCGTATTCCTTCATGCGGGCGGCCAGGTAGTCCGCCGCCAGTTTCTCTCCCTCACTGCCCGCCTTCCGGCCCTCCAGCTCCGCCGAGGCCAGGTAAGAGACATGCTCCTTGAAGGCACGGATGGTTTCCGTGTCGTCCAGGTCTTCCAGGGTGGCCCCGGTTCTGTACTGCCCGAAGGAAAGCGTAGTGGCAAGCAGGGCAGCGGAAAGAGCGAGATACTTTTTCATCATTCGTTCACAAGAATCCATCCGTCTTCCGGACAGATGCCCTTGCCGCGAAGCTGGCGAAGGGTCCGAAGCACTTCGTTCAAGTCGTTGGAGGGACAAACCGAAACGGCCAGAAGTCCGTTCCGGAAGCTGATGATGGTGGCCGTGTATCCGGCCTCGTTGCACTTGTTCAGCTTACGCTCGGCATAGGCGCGGTTGCGGAAAGCGCCCACCACGATGCAGTATTTGGTTTGCAGCTTGGTGGTGAAAAGCCCGCCCAGTTTGGACGGATTCAGGACCGTCCCCTTGGCCTGTGCCAGCGAATCCAGCAGGAAGGTTTCCCGCGCCGCGATGGAATCGGCCAGATGCTGCTTCACCTTTTCCATGGAATCCAGCACCGCCTGGTGACGGGCTTCTTCCTGGCGCAGACGCTCCACGCGGATTTCCTCCACCTGTGCGGCGGTGGGGCGGCCGGCGATGCGCCGGACAAAATCACAGGAGCACACGGAGAGCGCTGTCAGCGCAAGCATCAGTATGAGGGTCTTTTTCATAAGCTTTTCCTCCTAATTCTGCAAAAATACTGATTTTTCCAAAATCAAGCCAAATAAAATCGTATATTTGTGAACGTATGAAGAAAACCATCCATCTGGAAGCCATCGACCCCATCGAGATTTTCGGGGCGGGCAATAAAATCCTCACGGAGTTCTGCTCCTATTTTCCCCACCTCAAGGTGGTCGCCCGGGGCAACCAGCTCATCCTGGAGGGCAAGGAAAGCGACATAGAGGAATTCAACGTCCGCTTTGCCGAACTGGTAGAAAGGCGCCACCACAAAATGAACCTCACCGTCTATGATGTAGAAGACATCTTCTCCGGCAGCGGAGACCCTTTCAAACTCACGGGAGACGAGGTCATCGTCCACGGAACGGACGGCAAGGCCATCCGGGCCCGCAACAAAACCCAGCAGGAACTGGTGAAGGCCTACTTCAGCCACGACCTGGTGTTTGCGGTGGGGCCCGCCGGAACCGGAAAAACCTACATGGCCATCGCCCTGGCGGTGCGGGCCCTCAAGAACCGGGAAATCAAACGCATCATCCTCACCCGTCCGGCCGTGGAAGCCGGCGAGCGGCTGGGCTTCCTGCCCGGGGACCTCAAAGACAAGCTGGACCCGTATCTGCAGCCTCTGTACGACGCCCTCTCGGACATGATCCCCTCCAAGAGACTGCAGGATTTCATGGCCGACGGGACCATCCAGATTGCCCCGCTGGCCTATATGCGCGGACGCACCCTGGACAGGGCCTGCGTAATCCTGGACGAGGCTCAGAACACCAACCTGGGCCAGCTGAAGATGTTCCTGACCCGCATGGGCCCCAGCGCCAAGTTCATCGTCACCGGAGACGCCACCCAGATAGACCTTCCCCACCCCTCGGATTCCGGACTGCTCCAGGGAATCCGCCTGCTGGAAGGCATCAAGGGCATCGCCACCATCCGTTTCACCAGCAGCGACATCGTCCGCCATCCCCTGGTCACAAAAATTGTGAGGGCCTTTGAAAAACCCGGCAACGAAGCATAAAAAAGCCGGCCCTTCGCAGGCCGGCTTTTTTATCCATTTACCAATCTACTCGGCAGAGCCGTTCAGGACGGCATCCCACTTCTCATAAGCTTTCTGGAACTCGTCTCCCTGGTTGCGGAGCTGGAAGTTCAGGCGCTTGAGGAAATCGGCGCAGGCCTCCTTCACTTCGTTCATGGTGGTTACCTCGTAAGCCTTCTCGAAGTTGGGGATGGCGCCTTTGTAAACCTCCACCAGCTTGGCCTGGAGCTCGTCGTACTTCTTCCACTCCTTCACATCCAGGGCGTTCATCTCCTCCACCAGGTCTTCTCCCTGCTTGAGGGCCACCATGGCCTTTCCGTAGTAGGACATGTCGTATTTGTCGTTGACGGCGATACCCTTGTCATAGGCGGCGAGGGCCTTTTCGTAGTCCTTGATGCCCGTGTAGATGTTGCCTTCCACATAATAGAGGGAAGGGTTGTCCGGCATGGCCTTCTTGGCCTCGTCCAGCAGTTCTACGATCTTGGCAGGATCCTCGTTGGTCTGCAGATAGAGGTTGATGAGGTTGGTAAGGATGGAGGCGTTGTCCGGGTAAGCGGTGAGACCGGTGGCCAGGTAGTTCTTGGCGCCCAGGGTGTCGGCCTTGGCCAGGGCAATCTCGGAGAGGGAAGCATAGATGTTGCCCTCGGAGGTGTAATCGTTGGCGAGGCACTTGTTGTAGTACTCCTCGGCGCGGTCGTAGTTCTTGGCCGCCAGCGCGGTGAAAGCGGCGTTGTAGGCCGCATCGTTGTTGGGAACGGAGCAAGGGGGCATAAGGGAAACGTCTGCAGCACCCTTGAACAGGTCGCTGGCCTTGGCGAAGTCGCCCAGCTGATAGGCGGTGAAAGCGTCGTTATAATAAGCCTCGGCGATTTCCTGGAGCCTGGGGTCCACGTCCTTGTCCTTGGCGCCCAGTTCGAAGGCCTTGGCATAGGCCTTGGCAGCCTCTCCCAGCAAGTCTCCCTGCACGGAAGGATGGGTTACCTCGGTGAAGGCAAGGGCTCCGGCCTGGCTGAAGTAGGCATTGTAATGAGCGAACACCTGCTTCTCGAACTCCTGACCCTGAAGAGTTACAGCCTCCACTGCGGCAGGACGTTCCTTGATCATCATGGCGAAGGTGGCCTTGTCGATACCCGGGGTGACGTTGGCGAGCGGATTGTTGTAGGCCGTCATGTAAGCCTTGGCCAGGTTAATCCATGTGGCGGACTTGGTGGCCTTCTTGGCATCCTGGGCGGCGGCGAGCGCCTTGTCCACAGCCTTCTGCATATCGGCATCCGGCTTCTGAGCAAACGCTACCTGCAGCGAGCAGGCCAGCGCGACAACAAATAAGAACTTTTTCATATCAATTTGAGTGTTAATGATTATTCTGTGGCAATTCCTTCATTCTCGGCCGCTTGCGACTCTTCCTCGTCATTGTGGGCGACTACGGAGATGGCCGCGATGGCATCGCCTTCCTTGATGTTGATGAGCTTTACGCCCTGTGTGGCACGTCCGGCAACACGTATGGTGCTGACAGGCATACGGATGGTCATTCCCGAGCGGTTGATAATCATCAGGTCGTCCTCGTCGGTGACGTTCTTGATGGCAACCAGCTTGCCCGTTTTCTCCGTGATGTTCAGGGCCTTCACGCCTTTGGCACCCCTGGAGGTCTGACGATATTCCATAGGATCGGAACGTTTGCCGAAGCCGTTCTCCGAAACCGCCAGCACCTGGTGCAAGGCCACGTCTTCGGCCTGCGGATCCTGGCATACGACACCGATCACATAATCCCCTTCTTCAAGATTGATGCCACGGACGCCGGTGGAGTTTCTGCCGAGCGGCCGGGCCTCGCTTTCGTCGAAGCGGACGCACCTTCCGTTATGGGCTGCAATCATGATTCCGCAGCGTCCGTTGGTAAGCACGGCCTCCAGCAGTTCGTCGTCTTCCCGGATGTTGATGGCAATGACGCCGTTCTGGCGCGGGCGGGAGTAGGCTTCCAGGGAAGTCTTCTTCACCACGCCCTGGCGGGTGACCATCATGATGTAATTGCTGTTGATGAAATCCTCGTCCTTGAGGGTTTTCACGTTGATGTAGGCCTTGACGCAGTCGTCGGGCTCTATCATCAGGATGTTCTGGATGGCGCGGCCCTTGGAGGTGCGGTTGCCTTCCGGAATTTCATAGACCTTGAGCCAGTAGCAGCGGCCCTTCTGCGTGAACAGCAGCAGGGTGCTGTGGTTGTTGGCGATATAGATGTGCTCGATGAAATCCTCGTCCCGGGTGGCGCTGCCCTTCATGCCCACGCCGCCGCGGTTCTGGGTGCGGAATTCGGTGAGCGGGGTGCGCTTGATGTAACCGAGGTGGGAGATGGTGATCACCTGGTCTTCGTCGGAATAGAAGTCTTCCGGGTTGAACTCGTCGTCGGAGAGGGTAATCTCCGTGCGGCGGGGATCCCCGTAACGGGCCTTGAGGTCCATGGTCTCTTCCTTCACCACCTTGAGCTGCTCTTCCACGGAGCCCAGGATCAGGAGGCAGTGCTCGATGAACTTCATAAGCTCGTCGTACTCGTTCTTGAGCTTTTCGCGGTCCAAGCCGGTGAGCTGCCCCAGGGTGAGGGCGATGATGGCGGCCGACTGGGGCTCCGTGAAGCCGTAGCGGTCCTGCAGCATCTGCTTCGCGTCGTCCCGGTTCTTGGTTTCGTAGCGGATGAGGTGGACAATCTCGTCGATGATGTCCATGGCCTTGAGGAGGCCTTCCAGGATGTGGGCGCGTTTCTGGGCCTTGTCCAGTTCGAACTTGGTGCGGCGCACCACCACCTCGTGGCGGAATTCCACGAACTGGCCGATGATTTCCTTGAGGCTCAGGGTGCGGGGGCGTCCCTTCACCAGGGCCACGTTGTTGAAGGAGAAACTGCTCTGGAGCGGGCTGTACTTGAACAGCATGTTCAGCACCACGCCGGAGTTGGTCCCCTGCTTGAGACGGATGATAACGCGGGTTTCTCCGCGGGAACTTTCGTCGTTGATGTAGGAGATGCCCTCCACCTTCTTCTCGTCGGAGAGCTGGGCTATCTTCTCTATCATCTCGCGCTTGTTCACCATGTAGGGGATCTCCGTGACCACGATGGTTTCCCTTCCGTGTTCGTCCACCTCAATTTCAGTCTTGGAGCGCACCACGACGCGGCCGCGGCCGGTTTCGTAAGCTTCCTTGATGCCGGCCTTTCCCATGACGATGCCGCCCGTGGGGAAGTCCGGGCCCTTGATATGCTGCATGAGCTCCTCCGTGGTGATTTCCGGATTGTCGATATACGCGCAGATTGCGTCGCAGCACTCTCCCAGGTTGTGGGGAGCCATGTTGGTGGCCATGCCCACGGCAATGCCGGAAGCGCCGTTCAGGAGCAGCAGCGGGGCCTTGGTGGGAACCACCGTGGGCTCCTCCAGGGTATCGTCGAAGTTCAGGGTCATGTCCACGGTGTCCTTGTCCATGTCTCCCAGGACATCTTCGGCCATCCGCTGGAGCTTGGCCTCCGTGTATCGCATGGCCGCGGGGGAATCCCCGTCCACGCTGCCGAAGTTGCCCTGCCCCTTCACCAGAGGGTAGCGCTGGTTCCAGTCCTGGCCCAGGCGCACCATGGCGTCGTACACGCTGGAGTCTCCGTGCGGGTGATACTTGCCCATCACCTCGCCCACGATACGGGCGCTCTTCTTGGTTTGTCCGCTATAGCTGAGGCCCATGTTGTCCATGCCGAAAAGGACGCGGCGCTGCACGGGTTTGAGGCCGTCGCGGGCGTCCGGAAGGGCACGGGAAACAATCACCGACATGGAGTAGTCGATGTAGGCCGTACGCATTTCATGATCTATCTCCACCTGCTCGATATACCCGGTTTCCTGGGGTTCCTCGAACTGATTCTTCTCTTCGTTGTTGTCCATTCTTTTTCTTCCTTGTTATAAACATGCAAAGATAGTGATTTTATTTGGAAAATAAAAGCGGCCGGTTCCCCGGAGGAGCCGGCCGTCCAGTGCAGATAATGAGGCTAATAAATATCGTCCGTAGAGAGGTTCCCCAAGCTGGGCAAGGAGGAGTCGTCTATGGTGGCGTCCACCACCCGGCGGGCGCCCTGTACCACGTTCTTTTCCAGGAAATCCTTCTCCAGCGACCAGCAGGCCTGCATATAGGCGGCCACGTCGTGGGTACGGTCCGTGAAACGGTAAATGCAGTAGTCGGCCCCCAGCTTGTCCAGCTGCCGGGCCAGGTAGTTACTGCCCCAGAGGCCCTTCCTGAGGGTTCCCACCTTGTTGTAGGCCACCGCCTTGTCGGCCGTTCCGTGCAAAAACAGGACGGGACAGGGCTTCGCCTTGAACCGGGGGGCGCCATCGTCGCTCATGATGCCGCCCGCGAAGGACATCACGCCCTTGAAATTGAAGCCTTCCGGGAGGACGGCGGCTGCCGGGGTCCGGTTCACGATTCCGTATTCGGCCGCCAGCGCCGTGATGGCCCCGGCCGAACTGCCGGCAATCACCAGATTGTCCGGATTGATGCCAATCTCTTCTCCGTTCTCCACCAGGAAAGCCACGGCCGAATAAACGTCTTCCACCGCCACGTCCTGGGCCAGCTTGAAACGGTCGGCCGCCTTCAGGAGGCCGGAGAGGCCTTTCTTCACCTTGTACCCCTTCATGCCCAGCCTATAGTCGATGGTCACGACCGGATAGCCGTTGTCGTTCAGGATCTTGAACCATTCCACGGAAAAGTCCGACGCACGTTCGCCGGAGACGAAGCCGCCCCCGAAGACGAACAGGACGGCGGGCTTTTCAATTCCCTGGTAAGTGGTTTCCGCCCCCGGGGTTACGTCGAAAACGTCCAGATACAGCGAGCAGGTGTCGCGCTGGGCGAACAGATAGGTGTCCTGCGCCTTCAGCTGCGGGGCAGAGAGCAGGATTGCCAGCAAAAAGAACAATTTTTTCATATTTTTTTCAAATGGGCAACGGTTTGGCGCAAGCTGGCCGTACCTTTGCATCAGAAATCAAAAACAGACGGTCATGAGAAACACGGATTACAACCTGGACAAGCTCGGATGCTTCATCGCATCGGATTCCTCCCTCCAAACCCTCAAAGACATCATTCGGGACCTGGATCTTCAGTTTGAGGACGTGACGGAACAATAGACACCACGGTGCTCTCCTTGTCGGGGGAAAGGCCCACCCGCAGGACCCGGAGTTCCTGCGCCCCTTTCTTCCTGGAGACCAGCACCCTGTCGGATATGATGAATTCGGATACGGGGTCTTCCACATACCTCATCACAGCACGCTTCAGGGGGCGGGCCCCGTACGCCGGATCAAAACCGGCATCGGCAATCATCCGTTTGGCGGAGGGGGTGATCGTGAGCTTGTAGCCGGCTTCCAGCGCCCGGGCCCGGAGGCCCTTGAGTTCAATGTCGATGATGGACTCGATGGATTCCCGGCTCAGGGAGTTAAAGTATACCTGGGCATCTACGCGGTTGATGAATTCCGGCGGAAACGCCTTTTTCACAGCCTTTTCCACCAGGGACTTGCGGTCTGTCTCCACACTGCGCCCGGCAGTGGCAAAGCCAATCCCGCTCCCGTACTCCTCTATCTCGCGGCTTCCCACGTTGGAAGTCATAATCACAATGGTATTCTTGAAGTCCACCGTGCGGCCGTTGCTGTCCGTGAGCCGGCCCTCGTCCATAACCTGCAGCAGCAGGTTGAAGATATCCGGATGGGCCTTCTCTATCTCGTCCAGCAGCACCACGCAGTAGGGCTTCCGCCGCACCCGCTCGCTCAGCTGTCCCCCTTCCTCATAGCCCACGTAGCCCGGAGGCGCGCCAATCAGGCGGGACACGCTGAACTTCTCCATGTACTCGCTCATGTCCAGCCGGACCATATTGTCCTCGCTGTCAAAGAGGTATTCGGCCAGGGAACGGGCCAGCTGGGTCTTTCCCACGCCCGTGGGACCGAAAAAGAGGAAAGTGCCGATGGGCCGGTGCGGGTCCTTGAGCCCGGCGCGGTTGCGCTGGATGGCCCGCACGACGGTTTCCACCGCCTCGTCCTGCCCCACGATGCGGTCCTTGAGGCGCTGGCGCATCTTGATGATGCGGTTGCCCTCCGATTCGGCCACCTTGTTCACGGGGATGCCGGTCATCTTGGAAAGCACGGAAGCCACATCCTCCGCATCCACCACTTTTTCGCGTCCACGCTTCTTGGCCAGGGACAGGCGCACCATGGAGCCGGCCTCGTCCAGGGCGTCGATGGCCTTGTCCGGGAGGGAACGGTCCGTGATGTAGCGGTCGGTGAGGCGGACGGCGGCTTCCACCGCCTCGTCCGTGTAGGTGATGCCGTGGAACTCCTCGTAATGGGGCTTCAACTGGCGGAGTATCTCGATGGACTGGTTCACGTCCGTGGGCTCCACCACAATCTTCTGGAAGCGGCGGTCCAGGGCCCCGTCCTTCTCCACAATCTTGGCGAACTCGTCCAGGGTGGTGGCGCCGATGCACTGGAACTCCCCGCGGGCCAGGGCAGGCTTCAGCATGTTGGCCGCGTCCAGGCTGCCGGAAGCTCCCCCGGCGCCCACGATGGTGTGGAATTCGTCTACGAACAGGATGAGGTCCGGGTTCTCGGAAGCCTCCTTGATAATGGCTTTCAGGCGTTTCTCGAAATCGCCGCGGTATTTGGTGCCCGCCACCACGGAGGCGATGTCCAGGGAAAGGATACGCTTTTTGGCCAGCGCAGGAGAAATGGCGCCGGTGGCAATCTTCTGTGCAATTCCTTCCACGATGGCCGACTTCCCCACCCCGGGTTCGCCGATGAGCATGGGGTTGTTCTTCTTCCTCCGGCCCAGGATTTCTATCACGCGGCTGATCTCCTGGTCCCGGCCCACGACCGGATCCAGTTTTCCTTCCCGCGCGGCCCTGGTGAGGTCATAGGCGAATTCTTCGATGTCCAGTTTCTTCTCCGTGGGGTCTTCGTCCCCCTGGACGGGCTGGCTGTCGGCCGCTTTCTCCTCCTCTTTTCCGCCGGGGCGCAGAAGTCCTTCTCCCTCCATGAAGGAAAGCAGGCGGCCATAGTCTACCCCGTGTGAGCGGAGGAACACCTGCCCGTAACTGTCGGTGGTCCGGCACAGAGCCAGCAGCAAGTGCTGGGACATGGCCGCCGGACTCTTCAGGCGGGAGGCCTCCATCACCGTGATGCTGAGCACGTTCTGGGCCTGGCGGGAAAAGGTGATATGGTCTATCTGTTCGTAGGGGATGGTTTCGTTGGTAAAGATACGCTGGTCGATGAAGGCCTTGAGGTCGGCCGGCTCCACCCCCACGTTCTGGAGCGTGGTGAAGGCGGCGTTTTCCTCGTGCCGGATGATGCCCAGGAACAGGTGGTCCGGGGCAATCCCGTAACTGCCTGTGCGCATGGCCTCTTCCCTGGCGTATTTGATGACGGCATTCAGCTCGTCGGAAATTTGGATTTGCATGAAGGGAGTATAAAGGTTTACAAATATAAGCTTTTTTCCCGACAATCAATTATTGGGCCCGGCTTTGCCGACTGCCATTCTGGCAGGCATATTATTTGCAGAGTGTATGCACCGTTATGAAGAAAATGATTCTTGCCCTTGTGGCACTTGCCCTGTGCAGCACGGCTGCGCTTGCCCAGAATTTCGAAGGGACGTTCACCCAGGCCAAAACCCTGAAGGTCTCCGGCCGCGTCATCAAAAGCGAAGGCACCATCACCTTCACTGCGCCGGACCAGCTGGCCATGCTCTATACCAAGCCGGAAGGAGACTATTTCATCGTCGACGGCCCGCTGGTGCGCATGGACATGCGGGGCGTATCGGCCGATATAGACACCCGGAAAAACGAGTTGGTGGCCACCCAGCGGAGCGCCCTCCTGAACAGTATCGCCGGCAAGTATGAACAGGTGGCCGAGGACATGAACGCCACTTGCACCGTAAGAGAGAAAAACGGGCAGAAACACGTGGAAATCAAAGCCAGGAAAGTCCTCAACAAAGGCTATTCGGGCATGGAGCTGGACTACGACAAAAACGGGCGCATCACCCGGATGGTCCTGGAAGAGTTCGGCGGCATTTCCACCGAATACATCCTCAACGCCAAGTAATTCCTAGTCGGCAAAATGCATTTCGTCAAAGAGGTAGGAGGCGTGGCCCACTTCCTCTATCACGAAGAGCAGGTAGCGGACATCCAGTGAGATGTTGCGGCAGATTTCCGGGTCGAAGACCAGGTCGCTCATGGTTCCCTCCCACACGCGGTCGAAGTTGATGCCCACCAGCTGCCCCCGGGCATTGAGCACCGGGCTTCCGGAATTGCCGCCGGTGGTGTGGTTGGTGGCCAGGAAGCACACCGGCTGGGCCTCGTGGCCGCCCTGGGCGTAAATGTCCCTGAGCACCTGCGGGATATCGTAGTCGAAGATGTCCGGATTGTCTTTCTCGATAATTCCCTTGAGGGTGGATACGGGCCTATAATAAACCGCGTCCGAAGGGCTGTACCCGGCCACTTTCCCATAGGCGATCCGGAGGGTGAGGTTGGCGTCCGGATAGAAGGGTTTCTCCGGCTCGAACTCCATCTGCCCCTGCATATAGTCCTTGTACAGCTTGGTAATGCTCTGGTTGAAGGCCTGCACCTGGGGAGCAAGGGTATTGGAGTAGAAATCGTCCAAAGCCTCGGCAAGGGCTTTGGCCTCCCCTTCATCGGCGAAGACCGCATCTTTCCAGGCTTCCATGCTGCCATACAGGGCCCGTTTTTCCAGGAAACAGGCGGGTTTGTAGCTGTCTTCCAATGCCTTGTCGAAGGCCTCCATCATGGCCACGAAAGTTTCCTCGTCGATGGGCTGGTAGTAGTCTTTCTCGCTGCCGCCCCGGCCAAGGGCCTTCTGCAGTTTCTCTACGGCACGGACCGTCTCCCCATAATATTCATACGCCCTGTAGATGGGATTGCGGGCTTCATACAGGTTCCCGAGGCGCTCTACCAGCCCCTCGTAGCGGGTACCCACGGCCCATTCGGCAAAGCGCTTCTCGTAGGCCTGTTTCACGGGAACCACCTTGTTTTTCCGCAGGCCCTTTTCCTCTCCCTGCCACTTTTTCCAGGCGTTGGCCACGGAGGCGTACTTGGAGGAATACTGGATGCGGACGGCCTGGCTCTGGTCCATGTATTTTTTCATGATGCCGAGGCGCGTTGTCCGGAGGGCGATTTTTTCCGGATCCGACACATCCTGGATGTAGCGGACGGCCTCTGAGTGCACATACTCCTGCGTGCTGCCGGGGCAGCCGTACACGAAGGTGAAATCCCCTTCGTCCACGCCCTTCCGGGACACGGTGAAGGACTTTTTGGGATGGTAGGGCACATTGTCCGGGGCATATTCCGCCGGGGTTCCGTCGGCTTTGGCATACACGCGGAAGATGGAGAAATCCCCGGTGTGGCGGGGCCACATCCAGTTGTCCGTCTCTCCGCCGAATTTGCCGATGGAGGACGGCGGAGCGCCCACCAGCCGGATGTCCTTGAACTCCTGGAACACGTACAGGAAGTACTGGTTGCCGTAATACAGGGCGTTTACCTGGGCCACATAGCCCTTGGACGGGTCTGTCTCCGCCTTGCGGATGGCTTCCACGTTCTTTTTGACGAGGGCGTCCCGCTGCTCTTCCGTAAGCTTGGGCTTGTCTCCCTTGAGCACGGCCGCGGTGACGTCTTCCATCTTTACGAGGAAGCGGACGGTAAGGCCCGGGTTGGGCAGCTCCTGGGAGCGGTCCATGGCCCAGAAACCGTCCTTGAGATAGTCGTGCTCCACGCTGGAATGCTTTTGGATATAGCCGTAGCCGCAGTGGTGGTTGGTGAAAAGGAGCCCCTCGTCACTCACCAGCTCTCCCGTACAGCCGCTTCCGAACAGGACGATGGCGTCCTTGAGCGAAGAATGGTTTACGCTGTAAAGGTCTTCGGCCGACAGCTTGAGCCCCTTGGCCTGCATGTCGGCAATGCGCTGCGAAATGAGCGCCGGGAGCCACATCCCTTCATCGGCCCTGACAGGCCACACGGCTGCGGCAAGAAGCGCCGCGGCGAGCAAAAATCTTTTCATCTCAGTTCCGGTTTTGCGCAAAGATACGGAAAAAAACTTCATCCCAAGACGGAATTTTGCTATATTTGCGAAAACCCCTTCACTGCAATGGACAAAATCAATACCGCCTACGTTTCCGACAAGTACCAGTACACCATGGGAAAGTCTTATCTGGACTGCGGCAAGCAGGACCAGGTTGCCGTCTTCAACCTCTTTTACCGGAAGGCCCCGGAAAACAACAACTGGGCCGTGGTGAGCGGCACGGAAGAAGTGATAGAGATGGTACAGAGGCTGGGGGCCGAACCGGAGAGTTTCTATGAGAGATTCCTGCCCGGAGAAGCCTACCGGGAGTTCCGGAAATACCTCAGCACCATGAAGTTCACGGGCGATGTATATGCCATGCGGGAAGGGGAGATTGCCTTCCCCAACCAACCCATTGTAACCGTGGTGGCCCCCATGATCCAGGCCCAGGTGCTGGAAACGCCCATGCTCTGCATCCTGAACCACCAGATGGCCGTGGCCACCAAGGCCTCCCGCGTATGCCGCTCTACGGACAAACCCGTCTCCGAGTTCGGCTCCCGGCGGGCGCACGGCCCCTGGGCTGCTGTCTATGGAGGAAAGGCCGCCCAGATTGCCGGCTGCTCCAGCTCCTCCAACATCCTCACGGGCGCCTTCAACGGCGTCCCCTCCACGGGCACCATGGCGCACAGCTTCGTCACCTCCTACGGCTCCACGGTAGAGGGAGAGCACCAGGCTTTCAACGACTATATAAAGACGCACCGGGGAGAGAACATCATCCTCCTGATAGACACCTACGACACGCTCAAGTGCGGCATCAAGAACGCCATCCGCTCTTTCCAGGAAAACGGGATAGACGACAACTACGCTCCCGGCTACGGCATCCGCCTGGACAGCGGAGACCTGGCCTACCTGTCCCAGCAGGTGCGCGCCATCCTGGACGCCCATGGCATGACCCGGTGCAAGATCTTCGCCACCAACGGCCTGGACGAATACCTGATTACAGACCTGGAGCGGCAGGGCGCCCGCATAGACAGTTACGGAGTGGGCGATGCCATTGCCACCTCCAAGGCGGCCCCCTGCTTCGGCAATGTGTACAAACTTGTGCAGATAGACGGCGAGCCCGTGCTCAAGCGCTCGGAAGACAAGATCAAGCTCATCAATCCGGGCTTCCAGATTACCTGGCGCATCAGCGCACAGGATTCGGCCAAGGGAGACACCCTGGACGGCTTCGCCTTCAAGGTGGATGTCTCCTGCCTCCGGGGAGACAAACTGGACCTGGCCATCCAGCAGGGGAAAGGCTTCACCGTCCGGGACGAATACGACCTCTTCAAGTCCAAGACCTTCGAGGAAGGCGCCTATGAGGCCCGCCCGCTCCAGCATCAGGTGATTGCGGGCGGCAAACGGGTTTGCCCCAAGCACTCCCTGCAGGAGAAAAAGGCTTTCTACCAGGACAACCTGCACCACCTTTCACCGGGGGAACGGCGGCTCATCAACCCCCACTATTACAAAGTGGACATCTCCGACGACCTTTACGACGTGAAGATGTCCATCATAGGAAAGCTGGTGAAGGAGATTGAGGAGTTTAAAATCGATTAAAGCGTACTCATCCTTTCCACGCAGAGTTCTACAAGCTGGCGGATGGCCGGCTTGTAGTCCGGATTGGAACTTTGCAGGTAACGGTTGGCGATGGCGCAGCACACCGTGCAGGCGTTGTGGCCCAGATGGGCGGCGAAGCCTGCCAGCGGAGCACCTTCCATCTCGAAGTTGGTGATGCGGTAGCGCTGCCCGCCGGAAGTGAAACGGAAGTCTTCAATTTTTTCCAACATGTCCGGCATGGCCAGCGGCATGCGCACAACCCTCCCCTGCGGCCCGTAAAAACCGGGGGCCGAAATGGTTACACCCTTGACCGTGACATCCTTCATTAGTTCGATAATTTTGGGGGAAGCTTTCACGAAGTACGGGGAAGGCAGGGTGCGGTTCCAGTTCATGTGGCGCTTGAAGGAGGCCTCCACCTTGGGAATGGTGACTTCCGAGCGTTTTGCGTACCAGTTCATCACCCCGTCGAAACCCACGCTGATGTGGGAGAGGATATAGCTTCCGAGGGGGATGTCGGCATGGAGGGCGCCGGAGGTGCCAATCCGGAGGATGTTGAGCGCGCGGTGTTCCGGCTTCACTTCCCGGGTTTGGAAATCTACATTGGCCAGGGCGTCCAGCTCCGTCATTACAATATCGATATTGTCCGGGCCGATGCCATGGGAAAGGACCGTGATGCGCTTCCCGTTCCGCCTGCCCGTGACAGAGACGAATTCCCGGGAAGCATGACGGAATTCGATGTCGGTGAGGTATTCGGCTATCATGTCTACCCGGGAGGGGTCCCCTACCAGAATGACATTGTCGGCCAGTTCTTCCGGTTTCAGGTGAATGTGAAACACAGAGCCGTCACCATTGATGATAAGTTCAGATTCAGGGATTCTCATAATCTACGTGGTTGTCAGGAAACAAATTTAGGAAAAAGCATCGGGAAAAGCAAAAAAAGTATACGACAACCGCGTCCGGAAACTATTCCCCGGGCAGGAACTGCGCAAAAACCTCGCAGGCCGTGTCGACGGGATTGGAGAGGGATTCGGCAGGATAGCTATCCGAGCGCAGAGCCCAAGGCTCTTCCAGGGCGTACCAGTCGATGGCGGCCCCGGAGCCGGGCTCGCTGGTCTCTGCGTCGAAGAAGGCCTGCCAGCGCTTGGCGTAGAAATCCCGCAGGAGACCGTTCCATTCCTTGTAGGCGTAGTCGTGGAGCTTGCCTTCATCGGCGCAGGCGCGGTCTCCCCAAGTGGTGAGCTGCATCCGCGCATTCCGCTCGAACAAGGCGCGGACCGACTGGTCTCCCGGAGCCACTTCCTCCGCCTTCGCCAGCGCTTCGGCAATCCAGCTGCCCACCATCCATTCCGGACGGCAGCCCAGCAGCCGGTCCTGGGCCAGGAGCGCCTTCATAAACGCCTCGCTGTCATGGGCATACAAGAGTTCCCGGGCACGGTCGGCGAGGGCTTGGCGCACCAGATCCACCAGGTCGTACTCGAAATGGGCGTTTCCCCTGTACCGCCAGGCGACCGAGACCATCAGGGCGGCCGCCTGCCTGACGGCCAGGATGTCGTAATAAGGCTCCGCCTTGGACCGGGCATAGACGCGGAAGGCGTCCCAGGCCGGACGGGCGCAGAAAACCGACTCCACCGGTCCCTGCTGGTTGTTGGGACGGCGGGCGTCATAGATGGACGACGCCAGCAGTTCCCAGGCCTCTTCCAGCACCTGGTCCCGTACCCCGTAGCGGGCAAAGGCATAGTCCCGGACCCAGTCATTCACCACAAGCGTATCCCGCCAGGGCAGTTCCGCCATAAGTTCATACATCACCGGGTTGCTGCCGATGGCTTCCATCGTGTAGCCTACACCCCTGAGTCCTTCGGATTCCCGGGCGGCGGCGTAGTTCTCCACCAATTCGCCCATCCGGCCGTGCAGGCCCACCCGGCCCCCGAAATCCTGCAGCAGGCAGAACAGCCAGTCATGGCCCTGGAAGCCCTTTTCATTGTACCAGACCGAACCTTCCAGCCCCCATTTCGGGCGACATTCCGAGAACAGGTCCAGCACCAGGACGTCTCCCTTCGGCAACGCGGCCAGCATCTCGTCCCGGGGGTTGTCGCTCCAGGCCTGCAGGACCCAGACCGCATCCGGAGACACCGCCTTCATGGCCTTCAGCACCGCTTTCCCGGCCTTGGCAAAGTCTACTCCGCCGGCATTCTTGCTTTCATGGAACGGGTCCATCGAATAGAAGTCCGCCTTGCCGAACAGGAGCTCCTGCTCCCTGTAATACAGGGCGGCTATTTCCGCGAAACGCTTATCGGTAGGACTGAGGATGGAGGGGCACTGAATCTGGTTCCACAGGCCCTGGTCCGGGGCGTCGAGGCCCAGCCGCTGCGCCGCGTCGTGGGGTACCATCCCGGAATAACCGGGCAGGACAGGGCGCATTCCCCATTCCTTCATCCGGGCCAGAATCTGCCGCTGGAGCGCCTCCTGGCAGGAAAACCAGCCCTCCGGGAGCGGTCCGCCCCAACCTTCGATGTTGTTCATCTCGAACCAGGCGAGATAGGCCGGCCCCGGGATAAGGGCTGCAGCTTCATCTGCACTGTAGCCCAGCCTCAGGAGCAGGTTCCGCCACACGCATTCATCGCCGACGGCCGCCAGCGGCAGATCCACCCCGTGCAGGGCCATCCAGTCCAGTTCCCGCTCCCAGCGTTCCCAGTCCCAGAACGCCATCGAATAGGAGTAGGTGCAATAATTGAAGTCGTAGACGAAATCCACGTCCGCCGTATGCCGTTCGGGCTTTTCCGGAAGCGGCAGGTCCTCGGGCAGCGAGGCCGTCATCCGGTCCCAGGCGAGATGGATGCCGCAGTAATATTTCAGGTACCAGTTCAGGCCGACGGCGGCATGGACGGGACTGTCGGCACGGATGAGGGGCTTGCCCGCGCGCCGGTCTATCTCGAAGAAGGCCTCCGGGGACTCCGTACATTCAATGGCAATCCGCTGCGAAGAGCCCGGTTCCATGCGTTCCAGCAGGTCGGCCACGGGATCCGGCTCCCGGGCGCAGGCTCCCGCATAGGCCCGGAAGTCCTCCCAGTCGTAATACGGGCCGTCTCCCAGGGCCGGGATGGAGGTCTCATGTTCATTCAGAAGCAGTTTCACCTTCACGCCGCCGCGGCCCCGGTACAGGACAAGCTGCAGGTTCGCCGCCATCGGGGAGACGACCCACCCCTGCCAGGCGTCGGCATATTTTTCCGGGTCGGTTTCCAAGGCGCTGCACTCCGCCACTCCCAGCAGGGACAGCAGGCGGATCAGGATGGAGTCGTGGCCAAAACGGAGCGTAGCGGCAGCGGGTGCAGTGCCGGCCACGGCTGCATCGGCCTTGTCAAGGAAGTCGCGAAGCAGCGGACGGACGCTGTAGGGGCCGGTTCCCCCGCTGGCCGGGCACATCGTGTGCACGTAGTACATCCGGGAATCCACGCAGCGGAGGGCGCCGTACAGCTCCTCGGGCGTGAAGATGTCACTCATGTCCACCCCGGTGGGGATGTCCTGCAGGCCTACGGCCAGGTAATACAAGTCGGAGGCGACCTCCATGGGGTCGGAGAGCTGGCCCGGGTCCTTCAGCAGGGAGCCCAGCACGCGCTGCGGATGGATGTGCGCCGCCTTGAACCGGGCATAGGCGGTGGTCCGCCAAGGCGCGTCATCCCGGTCCAGCGCATCGATGGCGGGGTTTTTCGGCACCAGGACCGCCATGGTCTCTTCGTCCGAGCGCCGGGAGAGTGACAAACCAGGACAGGCCGAGAGCAGGCTGTCGCAGAAAGCGTCCATGCTGGCCTGGCAACGGCCGGAGGTACTGGAAGCGGCTTCCACGACGGCTCCAGGGACAAAGAGTCCGGGATAGCGATCCAGCATACGGCCGGCGATTTCCCGATGCTGCCGTTCTCCCACGGCAGACAGGGTGCCGCCCCGGCCTTCCACCTCGGCCCAGAGCGTTTCCAGACGGGAGAGGAAATCTTCGCCGAAGGGGGTTAGGTTCCCCTTCCTCTGCTGGGCCCGCCAGAATTCCAGCGGCCGGGAATAGCGGTCGTCCCGGGTAAGATAGCGGGAGCCGTGACGGCCGTAATGACTGACATAGAAAGGTTTATAACCTTTTGGAGCAGGCGTTTCCTCTACAAGGGAGGGCGAGGGATAGGCATAGTAGGAGCCGCCGGCCCTGTTCGGATGGGCCTTGACGGCAAGATAGCCCGGATCCAGGGATTCGAACGCCCAGTCCACCTCGGCCGGATTGCCCTGCATCCGCCAGATGAGCGGACGGGAAGGGTTGTTCAACACCCAGATTTCCGCCCCTTCCTGCACATCCCGTGCGTGCAGCAGGGTGCGGCAGCAGGCCACTTCCAGGCTGTCCTCAAGAAGATACTGCGTCCCGTTGAAACTTGCCCTGCCCCGGTCGCGGAGCGAGCGGAAGGCCGCACGCGGCATCAGGGCGAAGACGGCATCATCCAGCACCGCCTGAAGCCCGTCTTCCGGCATCCGGAAACTGAGTCTCTCCGCAGATTCCAACGCCTGCGGAGTCATGGTATAGCTTCCGCGCCAGCCTTTCAAATTCCGCTCTATCCCCCATTCCAGCCGCAGGGAATCCCCCTGCGGGACCAGGTCCACGTCAAAGCGCCGCTTCTGCCCGTGCAGGAAACAGGTCATCCGGTAGGGAGGGTTCTCAAGATAGGAACCGCTGTCTTTCCGGGAGGGCTGAAGGCCCACGTAAGCATCCGAATCCATGTACAAGGTGAGCGTGCCCCCCCGAACAAGGTCGGCATGGGTGAGGAAAAGGGAGTCCAGCCGACGGCCGTCCATCCGGGCCTCCCGGATATGCAGGCGCCCGTTGGATAGCCCTTTTGCTTTGACTATGAAGCGTTTCCCGTTGGAAAGCCGAATCTCTGTGCGCTCGAACACGGGCGCATGGACCACGTAACGGTCCGTTCCGGCCACCGGGTACAGGCCCATCTGGTGGAAAGCCAGCCACGAAGACATGGCCCCCGAATCGTCGTTGCCGGGAAGGCCGGCGGGCGTGTCGTCAAAATGGTCGGCAATGATTTGCAGCACCCGGGCCGACGTCTTGTCCGGCTTCCCAATCCAATGGTACAGGCAGGGAGTCAGGAAGGAGGGCTCGTTGGCCACATTGTAATAGCCGCCCGCAAAAAAACGGTCCAGGCGTGCGTCAAAGGCATCTTCGCCGCCGCACATCTCTACCAGGCCGGGTACGTCGTGCGGTACGCTCAGGGAGTATTCCCAGCTGGAGCCCTCATAGAAAAAGGCGCTCCACCACTTCGTGTACCAGGGCCCTTCGGCCATGGTGGGCGTATAACGATAAGTCAGGGGAAGCCGGGCGGAGTGCCCGAAGGGAAGATGGTCCAGCCAGGCTCCGGAGGCGTCCCGCGGCATGATGAAGCCCGTAACGCCGTCGTCCGTAACATCGGCCCGCCAGAGGTTTTTCCAGTTCCCGCTCATCCGGCGGTATGCAGCCGCAATGTCTTCTTTTCCAAGACCTTCCGCCACGGTGGCGATGGCCGCGTCACAGGCCGCGTACTCCACCGTCCGGTTCCCCGCCCTCGGGATGCCCCAGGGGATGTAGCCCAGCTTCCGGTATTCCTCCAGTCCGCCGCGGCCCTCGGCCTCGTCGTCGGCCGGCGACACTTCGGCATCGTGCAGCATGGCCCGCAGCGCCTCCTCGTAATCAATTCCTTCCAGTCCTTTTACATAGGCATCGGCCAGGACAATCTCCGCATTGGATCCACCCTGGGTGCGTCCGTTGGAATTGCCGCTCCTGGCGTCGGGAAGATAGCCGTCGTGGCGGTAAATGGTGAGCAGGGCATTCACCAGGTCGCGCTCACGGGCGGGATCCAGCAGCGTAATCAGCGGCAGCGAGGTCCGGTAGGTGTCCCAAAGGGCGTAATAGTCGTCGTAATAGACCTCATCCCCGGCCGGGGCCCATTCCCCCGTACGGTCCACCGGCATGAGCATCGTGTGGTACAGGGCCGTGTAGAACATCCGCTTGTCCCTGGCCCGGCCGCGCACTTTCACGCGGGAGAGCAACGAGGACCACTCTGCCAGGCAGGCGCTGCGGATGCCCCCGAAAGACAGGCCTTCCACCTCCTTCAGGTTCGCCCGCGCCCTTTCCGCTCCAAGATAGGAAATCCCAATCCGGACTTCCACTTCCTTCCGGTCGAAGGCCACCTGCGCCACGTTTCCCTCCAGCACGGTCTTCACAAAGGGGGCGTCGCTCTGCAGGCAGAAATACACCGTATAGGGCGCCCCGTTGTTCCAGCCGCCCCGGATGGTCTGGTAACCGGCAAGGTGGCACTCGTCGGCCACCTCCACGGCCGCGTCCACGAACTCCTGGGCCTCCCGTGCCCCGGGCGTATCGCTGCGGCCGAGGAAGAAGTCCAGGTCCAGGCGGAGGACCGGCTCCCCTTCCCCGGGATAATGGATCCGGTAGGCCGACACCCGTGGAGCAGCCGTCACCTCGACGCCAATCCCGCTCCGCTCGAAAGTGGTGGAATAATAACCCGGTTGAATGGTTTCATCGGCCCGATAATCAAACGTTTCCGCCGGGTCGAAGGTGGACTGGGGCATGATGAGGATGTTCCCGTACTTGGGGCCGCCGCCCGTTCCGCTCACATGCGTCTGAGCAAAGCCGTCCACCCGTTCGGGCATGGGCAGCCAGCCGCTGTTGGGGGCTGTCGTACAGTCCGGCGAGGGCTTGACCATCCCGAACGGGCAGGCCGGGCCCACGAATACCCGTCCCAGTCCCTCGGACCCGATGAGCGGATCTACGTAGTCCGTCACCGGGCGGGCGCAGGAGCACAGCAGAAGAAGCGGGAGAAACCAGCGAAGACGCATAGGACTAACGGAGATTACGTACGGTCACTTCGCTTGTGCGCAGCTGTTTGAGGAAGCCGCCGAAGTGGAGAATGGAAGGCTCCACAGACTCCACGCTGCAGTCGATGATGCGGATGCGTGAGGCGTTGTCCAGATAGAAGCCGTAGGTGCTGTCATGTATGAATTCCTCTACGTTGCAGGGCCGACGGTCATAGATGCCGCCTTCGTATTCACTTTGGTGCATGAATTGGATGTCCACCGCCTCGAAGGTGATGTCGTGGACCTTGCCGGGAGTGTCACCGCTTACGAAAACGCCGTTTTCGCACACACCGCGGATGTTGCGGAACACGATGTCCGAGACTTCCCCGCAGCTGCCCTGGGTGGCTCCGGGAGGGAAACGCCAGTTACCGTCCTTGTTCTTGGCATCCTTGCGCGGGAAGGCGGTCACGTAGATGGGCTCGGCCTTTCCCCACCAAGTGTCCGAGTAGAAGCGGGTGCCCAGGAGGATGTTGCTGAACACCACGTGGGTGACGGTTCCTTCGTCCCGGTTCTGGATGCCCAGGGCGCGGTTTCCGCCACGGATGATGCAGTTGTCGATGAGGACGTTTGCAATGCTGTCCACATTCTCGGATCCGATTTTGACGGCGCAGGATCGCGATTCCATCACGCAGTTCTGCACCACTATGTCCTCGCAGGGGCCGTAGGCCGAGAGCTCCCGGCGGTTTTTCAGGCAGATGCTGTCGTCGCCGGACTCGATGAAGCAATTGGAGATGCGCACCTTCCGGGAATGGTCGATATCGATGCCGTCGCCGTTGCGGATCTTGAGGTTGTTGGCGATGGTGACGCCGTCGATGACAACGTCATGGCAGCCGCCCAGATGGACGGTCCAATAGGCGCTGTTTGCAAACGTAACATCCCGTATGCGGAGGCCGCGGACCCCGTAAAGTGTAATCAGGTGCGGCCTGGGGTCGAAATTGTCAACCAGGGGCTTCAGGTTGTAGCTGTCCTCGATTTCGTCGGCCATGAAGGCTACGCCGTTGCCGTCGATACGGCCCGTGCCCGTGATGGAGATGTCTTCGGCGTCCAGGGCCCAGAGCCAGCACATGCCCTCCCCGCGGTTCTCGCCGAAGGCGCTCCGGGTGTAAAGGCTTTCGTCGGGGCTGGCAAGAAGGACGGTTCCGCCTTCAAAGTGATAGCGGACATGGCCCTTGAGCTCAAGGGGACCGGCCAGGAAAGTCTTTCCGGAAGGGAAGACTACGGTTCCGCCGCGCTCCGACGCCCTGTCGATGGCTTTCTGGATGGCGGCGGCATCGTCGGTGACACCGTCTCCCTTTGCGCCGAAGCGGGTAACGTCATACTCGTTGGACCGGGCGCAGGACAGCGCCAGGGCGGTGCAGCAGATGGCTAAAAGGATTTTTTTCATAGGGCAGAACACATTTCAAAAGTCAGGGTCCCACCCCGGCTCACAGCCTTGTGGGACAGGAAGGGACGGCCGCGGCGGGTTTCGGCGTCCCAGATTACGCGGCCGTTCAGGCGAACGCGCCGCACGTACACATTCTCTTCGGAAAGCCCCTCCGCCAGGATGCGGAAGGTCTTTCCGTTCTCCAGCCGGAGGACCGTCTCGGGGAAGGCCGGCGCTCCCAGCGCATATTCCCCGCTCCCGGGACAGACCGGATAAAAGCCCATGCAGCCGAACAGGTACCAGGCACTCATCGCCCCGGCGTCGTCGTTCCCGCTCAGGCCGCCCGGATCGTTGCGGTATTCGCTTCTCAGGATGCCGTGGACCGCCGCCTGGGTCTTTTCCGGCATTCCCACATAGTCGTACAGCCACGCCACCTGGTGGCAGGGCTCGTTCCCGTGCCAATAGCGGCGCTGCGTGAACATGGAGTCCAACCGGGCGACAAACTGTTCCCGGCCCATCAGCGCCACCAGCCCCTCCACGTCCTGCGGGACATACCAGCTGTAGTGGCAGGGGGTTCCTTCGGTAATGAAGGAAGTCTTTTCAAGATAATTATTCTCGCTGAGGAATGTCCCGTCGGCATGGCGTCCCTGGGGATACTTCGTCACGGGGTCGAAGACGTTCCGCCAGTTTCCGGCCCGCTTCTTCAGGCGGAGCCAGTCTCGCAGGTGCCCCGTCCTCAGCGCAACCCGGGACAGGCACCAGTCGTCGTAGGCGTATTCCAGCGTCCGCGACACCTGCTCGTTCCGATGGTAGGCATACGGAACCTCGTCTTCCAGCGGCACATAGCCGTAGCGCAGATAAGAAAGGAGCGCCCGGCGCCCCCGGCCGTCGATATAGTCCGGAGACTCCTCTCCGGGAGAATCGAAGGCATTGTGGCGCATGGCCCGCCAGGCCTTCCGGACATCGAAATTCCGGATTCCCTTCAGGTAGGCGTCACAAATCATCGAGAGGGCATGGTCCCCGATCATGGCGCTCGTGTAGCTGCCCCAGCACGGGAAGATGGGCAGCCAGCCGCCCCGGTCGTACTTGCGCAGCAGGGCCTGGATCATGTCCCCGGTCTCCCGTGGATCCAGGATGGTCAGGAGCGGATGCAGGGCGCGATAGGTGTCCCACATCGAAAAGTCGTCATAGTCAGGCGCTTCCCCCACGTCGCTCACGGTTCTCGGCAGCAGGGACGCCCGCCAGAAGGAACCGTAGAAATGGGCACGCATCTCCCCGTCGCCGCCGGAGGGCTCCAGCTTGGAGAAACGCGCATCCCAGATGGCGGTCAACCCTTCCCGGACAGCCTCGAAATCCCAGCCGGGGATTTCGGCCTCCAGATTGGACCGGGCTCCCGCGACGCTCCTGAAGGAAGATGCCGCCTTCACCAGGTGCGTTCCCCGCTCCCGGAAACGGAGCAGGACACTCTGGCCCGGGACAGATTCCACCACGTCGAAATCGGCATCAGCCCGGACCACAAAATGGCCGCTGAAGCCCGCTCTCTGGCCTTTCCCCTGATAAATCCGGCGGACGGGATTTTCCCCGGAGATTTCCCGGCCGTCCACCTGCAGCGTTCCCTCTTCGCCGAGAACGGTGATCTTCAGATATTCGCAGTCCTGGAAACGGAAGAGGGCGCTGTGGGAACGGCCCGTCAGCTCCAGGCGCCGCCCCTCCAGCGTAATGCCGTAATAGGAAGGCGTAGCCTCTTCGGTGGCATGATCCATGGGCAGGGGCCGGTCGGCAGGCAGCAGGGCGAAGGAGCCGTAGTCCTGGGTGGCGCCCCCCACCAGCCAGTGGGAGGCACGGAAACCCAGCAGTTCAGGGTCCCGATAGTAATACGGGCTCACGCCCTTGCGCTCCGTCTGCCGCGTCTGAGGCGTCCAGAACGTGTGTCCTCTGGGTTCCGTGACACAGGGGATGGTATTACCGAACACCTCCCCCGCCGAGCCGAAAATGCTTGACGAGGGAGATGAACTGGCATCAGTACCCACACGCGTATCGATGCGCGGGACCACTGACAGGATGAAGAGCAGAAGCGCAGCGATACGCATGGGTATGAAAGATTAATAGCCCGGATTCTGCTTCCAGTTGGTGTTCTCGTTCAGGACGCCGGTCGGGATCGGGAGGATCCGGCGGGTCTTGTCGAAGTTCGCAGTGGGGAAATCCTTGCGATGGAAGCAATACTCGTTCTCGAAGTGGCCGAAGCGGATCATGTCGTTGCGGCGCCAGTTCTCGTCGAAGAACTCGAGGGCGCGCTCATTCTCGATGACTGCGAGGTCTACGGCGCTCTTGGCGGGAGCCTTGGCATAGCTGCGGACCTGGTTCACGAGGGAGGCGGCGGTGTCACCGTTCGTTGCTGTTGCACCACGGACGATGGCCTCGGCCTTCATCAGAAGGATGTCGGCATAACGGAAGATCGGGAGATCGTTGGACTGGTTGCGGCCGTTCTTGTAGTCGTCCTGGATCACGAAGTACTTGACGCTCTTGTAACCCTGGGACCAGCCGTTCACGTCCTTTCCGGTGTTCAGGTTCTCGTCGTTCACTTTCAGGGTGACGGTATTGGTAAGGACAACCTCCTCTCCCTTGTAGAGATAGGGCGTGTTCGTGACTTCCCAGGTAACCGGGTCGTACATGTAAATCTTGCCGCGGATCACCTGGTCGGCACGGAGGTCGCCCTCGGCTGCAGCCGCGTCGAAGCGGGCCGCCGCCTCCGGGGTCACGGAGAAGTTGCCGCCGCAGGAAGCGCCGATGTCGGTGCCGAAGTAGCCGGCGCCGCCGTCGCCGTCGTTACGGCCCTGGCGCCAGATGCGCGGACGGGCATACTGGAAGCCCTGCTGGGTAATGGCGTCATAAGGCATCGCATAGATGAAGTCCTTGATCTGCGGGCCGTTGTTCGGATAGAACTTGGCGCGGTAAGGGTTCAGCGGAGTGCCGCCGTTCCCGGACTGCTCACCGCCGGCGAGCGAGAACTTGCCGGAAGCTATGACATCGTCGCACAGGGCCACGAGGTCGTTGAGCTTGGCATTGCTGGCAGTAGCGGCGTCATAGGCCGTCACGTCGGACGCGGTGTACACCGGCCAGTTCAGGTAAATCTTTGCCAGCAAGGCCTCGGCCATCCACTTGGTGGGTTTGCCGTAGGTGGCCACAGTCACATCCTCGGTAAGGAGCGGGATAATTTCCACCAGTTCGCTCTCCAGCCATTCGGCCACCTTGGCGCGCGGCTGGCGCTCGATGACCTGGCCTTCTTCCACGGGACCGTCGATGATGGGGACGTCGCCGTAGTTGTCCATCAGCAGGAACAGGTAAAAGGCGCGCATGGCGCGGGCATAGGCCGATGCAGGGGATTCATAGCCGCCCAGGTCCAGGATGGCCTTGTTGGCCTTGGTGATACCTGCGGCGAGGTCTCCGTACCAGCCGATGGAAGCGTCGTCTGGGGAGTAGTTGTGCAGCGCGGAGTGCGCATAGGTACCGCCGTCGTAGTAGTCGCCGTCGAAGGAAATGGCGGTCTGCTCGTCGGAGGAAAGGGAAGAGGATTCGCCGAAGCGGCGTCCGAGGGCACCGCGGAAGCAGTAGTACACATCGGCCATCTTGGCCTCAAGCGCCACGTCCGTGGTGGGATATTCCGTATAGAGGGACTTTACGTCCACGTCCAGGTTGGTACAGCTCAGAGCGAGAAGGGCAGCTGCAGCTGCAAGGAAGATAGTATTCTTTTTCATAGCCGTATCGGATTAAAAGCTGAGTTTGACACCAAGCATGAAGGTGCGCGTGTGCGGATACCGGTATTCACGCCAGTCGATACCCGGGGAGATGCCTCCCAGGTCCACTTCCGGATCCAGACCCTTGTAGCCCGTGATCACGAAAACGTTGTTGCAGGTAGCGTAAACGGTGACATTCTGGAGATAATCCTGGATTTTCCCGAAGGAGTAGGACAGGGTGAGGGTGGAAAGGCGCAGGAAGTCTCCGTTCTCGAGGTAGCGGTCGGAGGGAGCCTGGGCAAAACCGGAGTCGCTCCACTTCTGCTCGGTGGCCACTTCCTTCAGTACGTTCTTTTCCGGAGCGTTGGCAACGGCGCTGTACTGGGCGCGCGGGGCGTTGAAGATCTTGCCGCCGAAGTTGCCCTGGAAGAAAGCGTTGAGGGACAGGCCCTTGTAGGTAAGGGTGTTGTTCCATCCGAGGGTAAGCTTGGGCTGGGCATAACCCGTGACTGTACGGTCTTTGTCCTGCGGGTCGGTGGTGGTGGTGGAGAGGCGCGCGCCGGTGGTGGCGTCATGCTCCCAGTACTGGGACTTGCCGTCGGCCGTATAGCCGGCCCACTCCCAGGTGTAGAAGGTGCCCAGCGGGTAGCCTTCCATGATGCGCTGGACGTTCGCCGTAGCGAAGCCGCCGATGTTCGGGTTGCCCTGGTCGATGTAGTCTACCGAATAGGCGTCCTTGGAGATGGAGGTGACGGTGTTCTTGTTGTGCGAGAGGTTCAGCGTGGTGTTCCAGGAGAAGTCCCGGGTCTGGACCGGGATGGCGTTCAGGGAAAGCTCGATACCCTTGTTGGACATGTTGCCCACATTGGCGGTCATCCAGCCGTAGGGATAAATGTTGGTAGAAACTGCATAGTCCCAGATGAGGTCCTTGGTTTCCTTGTCGTAAACTTCGATGCTACCGCCCAGACGGCCCTTCAGGAGGGAGAAGTCCAGACCGATATTGAGCATGGAAGTGGACTCCCACTTGAGGTCCGGGTTTGCGTTTCGGGTAGCGGCGAGGGTGCGCTTGGCAGAGGTTACGCCGCTTACCGGGTCGGTGTAGTCGAACCAGCCGGACACGCCGTAGGTGGAAATGGCCGTAAAGGCGTCGAAGCCGAGTGAGTTACCGCTCACGCCGTAGCCGGCGCGGAGTTTGAGCTGGTCGAAGATGCCGCCCTTCATGAACTCTTCCTCGGAAATGTTCCAGGCAGCGGAAACCGAAGGGAACGTGGCCCAGCGGTTGTTCACGCCGAAAGCGGAGGAACCGTCGCGGCGCAGGGTGGCCTGCAGGCTGTACCGGCCCTTGTAGGAATAAGTGGCACGGCCGTAGAAGGAAATCATGCGGAGGGTGCTCACCGTACCGCTGGAAACGCCCTGGACGCCATCGATCTTGGAGGCGTAGGACAGCTGGTTCCATTTAAGGTCGTCATTGTAGAAGTCATACACCGTGACGCCAAAGCCGTCGCCCTGGTTGGATTCCTCCCAGGAATAACCGGCCATGAGGCCCAGTTTGTGGTCGCCGGCGAAGGTCTTGTCGTAGTTCAGGTAGGTCTCGATGGACTTCCTGTCTCCGAAGTAGGTGTTGCGGTGGGCATGGCCGTTATCGGAGGGATAGACATAGGATTTGGTGCTGTGGTAGTCGCTGTAGATACTCTGGTTGTTCATGTAAGCGGCATTCGTGTTCCACACGAGACCGTCCACGATGGTGAGGGCGGCCTTGCCGATGAACTGCATCTGCTTGTAGATGCTCTCCGAGGTGTCCTCGTTGATGAGGGAAACCGGGTTGAAGTTCTGGGAGATGCCGTACTGGTACCAGGAGCCGTCCGCGTTCGTAACCGGAGAGGTGGGGGCATAATAGTACATGGCGTCATAGACGGAAGCGCCGTCCTTGGCTGCCCACACACCACGGTGGCGGCCCTGGCTGGCGTTGGCGCTGAGGCTCAGGGTAAGGCGGTCCTTCAGGACGGTGGCCTGGACGAAGGAACGGGCGTTGAGGCGCTGCATGCCGGAACCGGTTATAACGCCTTCCCGGTCGATGTAGCTGAGGGAAGCGCTATAGCGGGACTTCTGGTTGGCACCGCTCACGGACACGTTGTGGTTCTGGGAGATTCCGGTACGCTGTACCTCGGAGGCCCAGTTTGTATCGGCATTCTGGTCGTTCACGAGGGTGAAACCGTTGGAGGAGGCATAGCTGCGGAGGTCGCTGGCGCTCATCATGTCCAGGTTCTTGGAAATCCTGTCGAAAGCCACATAGCCGTTGTAGTTCACATTCACGCGACCTTCCTTGCCTTTCTTGGTGGTGACGATGATGACGCCGTTGGCGGCCTTGGAGCCGTAGATGGCGGTTGCGGAAGCATCGCGGAGGACGTCGATGGACTCGATGTCATCGGTGGCGACGAGGGAGAGGTCTACGCCCGGGATGCCGTCCACAATATAGTAGGGCTGCATCGCGGATCCGGTACGGAGGGTGGAGGCGCCGCGGAGGGTGATGGACGGCGTGCCGTTCGGGTCACCGGTCTGGGTGATCACCAAGCCCGCCACCTTGCCTTGGAGAAGGGACGCAGGGTCCGTATAGACACCAAGGTTCAGGTTCTCGCTCTTCACAGTGGTGATGGAGGAAGTGATGTCCTTGCGGGTTGTACTGCCGTAGCCGATAACAACCACATCGTCCAGGATGTTCAGGTCTTCTTGGAGGATGATATCCAGGGTTCCTGCCTGGGCGATCACTTCCTTGTCTTCAAAGCCGATGAAGGAGAACACCAGTGTGGCACCTTCCTTCACAGTCAACTGGTACTTGCCGTCAAGGTCTGTTACCACGCCGTTGGTCGTACCCTTTTCCACCACGCCGGCTCCGGCGAGGGCTTCCCCGTTGTTGTCGGTCACGGTTCCGCTCACCCGCACCTGCGCAAGCGCAGTTGAAAGAGACAGGAGGGCGCAAACAGCCACTGCAAGCACTTTCATTGCAGATTCTATTTTCATAGCAAGAAAAGATTGAAATTAGATTGGTTGGTTAAATATTGGTTAGTGATACAAACAATTGTCCTTTGGCTTTAAAATCTATTAGCGTTATTAATGTCGGCAAAGATACCAAAAAAAGAGGAATAATCGCAATAATCGAATTAAATTTTCAGAAAGACGCCCTTTTTATACAAGAAATACAGCAGCAGCCAGGAAACAGCCAGGTAACCCGCCGCAAGAAGAACGGCTCCCCAGGCCTCCGGCAGCAGCCCGGCAGCTCCTCCCAGAAAGAATTCCGACACGCCTTCGAGGGGGACAATCCGCTGCAGCATATAGATGGTAATGGAGTTAAGGCCAATGACACGGAAGGGGAAAGTCCACCGCACATGCCCATTCACCTCGACAATATAATAAAGCAGGGCGTAGACGGCCAGGGAGCAGGCGCCCACCACCAGGACGAACGTGCTGCTCCAGAGTTTCTTGTTCAAAGGGACGACCGGGCTCACGGCCAGGCCTGCGGCCAGAAGGACCGCGGCGGCGCCAAGCATCCAGAGGGTTTTCTTCCGGCCGTCCAGCTTTTCCCCGGGAAGGCGGATGAACTCGCCGGTGAACATGCCCAGCATCGCTGTAACTACGGCCGGAACCGTGGCCAGCAGGCCTTCCGGGTCGAAATTCCCGTTGTACAGCCGCCCGGGAAGGAGGAGACGGTCTATGTAGCCGTTCAGGCAGCCTTCCTGCGAGAGCGGATCCGCCCCGGCCGGCATGTCGGGCGCGGAAACCTGCGTAACCAGCAGGGCATATCCCAGCAGCAGGACGGCCGAAACCACCATCCTGGGCACGGTCTTCAGATGGATGTACAGCAAGGCCGCCAGCATCCAGGCAAGGCCGATCCGGCCCAGCACGCTGGCATACCGCTGCGGGAACTGCAAGTTGAAAAAGCCGTTGTACACAATTCCAAGGGCAATCAGGGCCAGACAGCGAAGGAGGATTTTCCTGTGGATCTGCCAGGAGCTGCGCCCCTTCTCCAGCTGTTTTGCATAAGAGAACGGGAAAGACAGGCCGGCGATGAAAAGGAACACCGGGAACACCATGTCCATGACGGCCAGACCGTCCCAGGCCACATGGTGCATCTGCGTGGCAAGAAAGCTTTCCGACCCGCCGGGAAAAAGTTCGCAGATGCGCACAATCAGCGTGCTCAGCCCCATGATGATGAGCATGTCCATCCCCCGGAAGGTGTCGATGGAAAGGAGTCTCTTCTGCCCTCCCTGTATGATGATCTTTTTTGGTTCCATAATCCGGCAGTCCTTGCAACAGGGTGCAAAGATAACGTTTTACGGTCAAACAACAGCAATCGTATCGTCTGTTTTTCGGATATCCAGCTTCTTTCCGTAGGTGAGCATCCGCCACACCCATTCCACCGGACCATAGCGGAAATACTTCAGCCAGAGGCTGCTGAAGGCAATCTGGAAGGCATAAACGCCCAGGGCGATGAGTTCCGTTCCCAAAAGGTCCACCCTGTTCCCGAGGCCCAGGCCGATACCGTAAAAGAGGAACATGCCGATGACGGACTGGGAGAGGTAGTTGGTACAGGCCATCCGGCCGGGACAGGACAGGAGCTTCCAGCCGGAAGCCTCCGGGCGGCGATTGAAAAGGAAGGCGAACCCTGCGGCATAGGCAAATCCCATGGGATACACGCTTAGAAGGTACAGCAGGCTGTGCACGGCCCTCCCCAGCGGGTAGCCCGCCATGGAGCTCCAGGTGTAGAGGGCGCTCATCGGCACGCCAAGGGCCAGGCCTATGGTGAGGATGCGCCTCAGAAGCGGGGCGTTTCCCTTTTTGTCGGCATAGATGCGTTCCCGGCCTACGGCAAAACCTATGAGGAAAAGCCCCAGGACCTTGAAGAAACGGTGGCCGATGACAAATTCCCACATCCGTTCCACGCCGCCCTGGTGCAGGAACTGGAGCACTTCCCGGTAGCTGCGGGCGTCCGAAAGCCAGGTGCCGAAATTCTCCTCCGTAATTCCGTACAGGGCGCAGATTCTCCACTGCTCCCGCTCCAGCGGGTCGGCCGGTGCGGTGCCGAAAACGGCGTCCAGCGCAACAGGAAGCAGGAGGAAAGCGCCGGCCCAGTAAAGGATCCGGCGGGTTGGGAGTTTCCGGAAAAGGGGCAGCACCATCCCGCAGAGGGCATAGAGCATGAGGATATCGCCGCTCCACAGCAGGCAAAGATGCCCCAGGCCGATGAGAAGGAGCACCGTCATCCTCCGGTAGAAGGTCTTGAGCCTGCCTTCGGCATTGGCCAGCTGAATGCTGAATCCCATCCCGAAGAGGAGGGAGAAGAGGGTGTAGAATTTCCCGTCCACCAGGAAGGTTTGCACCGCGCGGGTTATTTTATCCGTGAGCGTCCAGCCCGAAGGGTCCGAGAAGGTCCACAGGGAGAACTCCGGGAAATTGGCCAGGATGATTCCCAGAATGGCGAAACCCCGCAGGGCGTCCAATATGACATAGCGTTTCTTCATAATAAATAGTTAGAACCTGCGGATGCCCACCAGCGCCGCGTCCTCCTTGTTGATGGAGAAAGAGATCCACAGGACGTCTTCCGTCACAAAGGCCTTGGGATAACTGTATCCCAGGGTCTTGTATTTTCCGGGGAAGCGTTGGGCGGGGAGGTCTTCCTCACCGGCTAAAAGATAGGCTTCGGTGTAAAGATAACCGTCTTCTGAGAGCGCCAGCACCAGCTTTTTCCGGGACTTGTTGCCGCTGGGATTCCCCACCCAGAACGTGCGGCCGTCCGGGAGCGTACCGGCGCACTGTTTGGAGCGGGAGTCGGGGATGTCGCTCAGGGCCGGGGCGCTCCAATGCGCTCCTTGGTCCGTTGAGACGGAGTAGAGTTTCCGGAAGGAGGAGGCCTGGTCGCGGAAGAACATGACCAGATTGCCGCCTGGCGCTTCCAACTGGCTGGGCTCCAGCGGCTTCCCCTCCCCTCCCGGGAAAGAGGCCTTCTTCCAGCCGCGAAGGGCCGACGGGTCGTCCGTGTAGATGGGACACACCTGCGTCCCGGGGCGGAAGTGCGCGGCGCCCACCGTCCGGCCGCCCGGGAGCAGGAGCGGGTCCTGTTCCAGAATTCCGTCCATGGGAGTGCCATCGGCCATCAGAAGCGGCCTGCGGCAGGTCCAGGAAAGACCGTCGGCCGATGCGATGTACCAGGCTGTGCCACCCTGGGAGCGGTCGGCGGCGCTGATAAAGTTGATGACGGCATAAAGGGAATCTCCCCGCCGGATCCAGCCGCCGGGCGCTGCGAAGCAGCTGTCCGTGGGGGCCGCCAAAAGCTTGGGAGCGCTCCAGTTCCGTCCATCCGGACTCCGGGCGTACTCCACGTGGGTGTCCGGCGTATCCTCGTCCCGGGCCGATTGCTGCCACATGCAGTAATACTTCCCCTTGAAGGCGGTAAGGAGCACATTGTTCACATAGCGCTCCCCTTCCGGCGGAGTGACCAGGATGGTCTCTGCCCCTTCCGGCCTTGGCAGCCCCAGGGTGAGGGTGTCGCTTAGATCCAGCAGGCCCTCTTCCATCCGGGGGACGCGCGGCTCCACCCTGCCCGTACAAGCGTACAGGCAGCAGGCTGCAAGAAGAAGTATGCGCAGTTTGGCCAGCATTCTTTAGAACTCAACTCACGCGGCCCCGGACAAATAGGCGACGACAAGCAAGCGAAGTGCCGCCTACCAGTCTTGTGTCACCAAGCAGCGGCTCTTGCATCAATCGGGTTAAGAGGCCAAATGCGGCATAAAAGTCTTCTAATCTGCCAAGTTCTATAACTCTGGATACTACCAGCCTACGACATTTTTGGAAATCGATGTCCTCCACGTCATATTCCCATAGAAGCGACTTGTTGAAGGTATGCCCTCCCGGCTTATATGATTCAAAAATGCGCATGTACAAATATAGCTATTTTTTACAAATAGTTCTATATCAAGGTCTGAATAAACTGTTAGTTTTAGTCTTGCCTACTCGGCGTGCCCCCTCAATCATGAGGGCTGTAGAGCTATTTATCGTATATCTTTCTTCTCATAATCACGATTCCTAGGTTTTTGAAGAGGTGTATTATACACCTTTCCTAGGATTTTGCAAAGAATCCCACCGAATCTTGCAAACTTGGAGGAATCTTACTATATTGCGAAAAATTTCGCAACGAAAAATTTCGCAATATGGAGAATCCTTTCAAATTCGGCACCGTAGTAGAGGGAAAATACTTCACCGACAGAGTAGATGAAAGAGCGTTTTTGGCGCAGATTCTGGACAGTCCGAATCATGCGGTCTTGATAAGTCCCAGGCGCTTTGGAAAGAGTTCCTTGGTAAAGGAGGTTCTCAATGGCCAGGACAGGGAGGTGATTTCCGTGAATCTGCAGGCCGTGACCAGCGTGCATAAGCTGGCAGAGGCCTTGTATCGGCAGTTTTTTTCCAGACGTCCCATTGAGAAGGCAAAGCATTTTCTGTCCAGCTTGCGGATTGCGCCAACCCTGTCGTACAACCCCGTTACAGACAGTCCCGAGTTTTCATTGCAGCCATCGGCCGACAAAAAAGTAATGCTGGAGGATGTCTTCAGCGTTCTGGAAAAGGCCGGTGGAAAGAACCGTCTGATAGTAGTTCTGGATGAATTCCCGGAGATTTTGGAGATTGAGAAAGGCTTGGACAAGATGCTTCGCGCCATCATGCAGGAGCAGAAGAATATCAATTATGTTCTGATGGGAAGCCAGGAAGATATGATGAAAAAAATCTTCCTCAGAAAAAAGTCTCCCTTTTACCACTTTGGCAGCATTATTCATCTGGACAGGATTCCTGCGGCTGAATTCAAACAATATATCGAGGAGCGCCTTCCCGGGGAGGGGCAGGACAAGGGCCTTTCCGATGAGATATTGTCTTTCACCTCCTGTCATCCCTATTATACCCAACAGCTTGCTTTTCAGGTATGGTTTGAGCTGCAGCAAGGAGTGGAAGCAACGTCAGTGGTTTCGACCTCTATCGGGCATATTGTCCGTGCACATGATTTTGACTATTCCCGCCTTTGGGAATCCATGAACAGGACAAACCGGCTGGTGCTGCTCAAACTGGCCACCAGTGCCACTCCGCCCATGGAGAATCCGGAACTGCCTGCCAGCACAATTTACAGCGCCTTAAAACGGCTGGTGAGTGCCGGCATCCTGATAAAGAACGGGAAATATGTCTATGACGACCCCTTCTTCAAAATCTGGGTAAAAAGCATTGTCTAACCATTGCGAAAAATTTCGCAACGAAAAAATTCGCAATCGCCTATGACGGACATTTTCGAAGGACTGAATTCCAGACAAAGGGAAGCGGTGGAGGCCACTGAGGGGCGCATCCGCGTGGTGGCGGGCGCAGGGACGGGTAAAACCAAGGCCCTGACGCACCGCTACGCGTATCTGGTGAATGTGCTGGGTATAGACCCAGCCAACCTCCTGTGCCTCACCTTCACCAACAAGGCAGCGGCCGAGATGCGTGGCCGCATTGCCGCCATGGTGCACAGCGGAGACTACAACGATTTTGTATGTACCCTCCACGGCTTCTGCGTCAAGTTTCTAAGGAAGGAAATCTACCGCATCGGCTTTCCTAAATCCTTCACCGTGCTGGACGAGGAAGACAGCAAGGCCATTGCCAAGCAGGCCATGGACGAGCTGGGCCTCAAGCGCACGGAAAAGACGGTGAAGCAATTCCTGGACGCCGTGGCTTCAGAGAAAGCGCTTAACGGTTACATTCAAACCTACATGCTGCCGGGCAGCGTGATTTCCGACGAGATGCGCCGCACCTCCCGCCTGGCGGGCTATGTGAGCCGCCAGATGAAAAACTACGCCCTGGATTTTGACGACCTCATGAACGTCACCAAGTACATCCTGGACCGTTTTCCGGATGCCTGCGAGGAGTGGCAGACCAAACTCAACTACATCATGGTGGACGAGGCCCAGGACTGCAACCTGGACGACTGGGACCTCATCGACCGCCTGAGCGCCAAGCACCGGAACCTCTTCATTGTGGGCGACCCGGACCAGGCCATTTACGAGTGGCGCGGCGCCCGGCCGGACCTGTTTGTGAATTTCGCGGCCGACAAGACCATCATCCTGGACGAAAACTACCGCAGCACTCCGCGCATTCTGGATGTAGCCAACTGCGTGATTGCCAACAACCAGAACCGCATCCCCAAAGACCTTTTCACCCGAAAGGCCGAGGGCAAAGCCGTCATTCATTTCCACGGTAAAAGCGAGAAGGAGGAAATGGAATGGATTGTCTCGCAAATCCGGAAACTGCTGGAGGGCGGCGCGCGCGTGAACGACATCGCCATCCTCTACCGCAGTTCCTACCTCTCCCGCGCCCTGGAGCAGGAACTCCTGAACGCCCATCTGGAGTACACCATCTGGGGCGGCACGCGCTTTTTCGAGCGCCGGGAAATCAAGGACGCCCTCAGCTACCTTCGCCTCGTGAACAATCAGGACGACGACCTCTCCTTCGATCGCATCATCAACGTCCCTTCCCGCAAACTCGGCCGGAAATTCCTGGACGGCATACGGGCTTTGGCCGATGAACGAGGTATCTCGCTCTACAGCGCCCTGCAACTGGACGGGGACGCCAAAGCGGCCAGGTTCATCAACCTTATTGAAGACGGAAAACAATTTGCCCTGAAGAACCGGGTGAGCGACCTCCTTAACCGCCTGCTGGACCGCTCCGGCTACAAGAAAATGGTGCGGGAAGATCAGGACGAAGACCGTCTGGAAAACCTGGACGAACTCCTTTCCAGCATCCGTTTCTACGAAAGCGTCCGCACGCCCGATGAAAGCACGCTGGCGGACTACCTGCAGGACATCGCCCTCTATACCAACGACGACCACCGCAAGGATACGCCCGCGCTCAAGCTCATGACCATCCATCAGGCCAAGGGCCTGGAATTCCCGTATGTCTTTGTCACAGGCCTCTCCGAGGGTATTTTCCCCAATATGCGCAGCATCCGCGAGGGCAAGAAAAACGGCGAGGAAGAGGAGCGCCGGCTCATGTACGTGGCCATCACCCGGGCTCAGAAAGCCCTGTTCCTCACCGAATCCGAGGGTTTCAACATCTCCACCAAAATGGGTAAGTATCCTTCCCGCTTCCTGGCGGAAATCAAGCGCAACCTGGTGGTAACGGAAGGCGTAGTGCCAGAGGACCTCTGGAAAGGCATCCGCAACCTCACGCACGTGCTGGACCAGGAGGACTTCAGCGCCGAGCGGGCCGCATACCACTCACCCTTCCACGTGGGCGACATCGTCAAGCATCCCGTTTTTGGAGAAGGCGTAATAATAGCCGCCAACAAGGATTTCACCAGCTTTGACGTGCAGTTCGACAGCGGTGCCATCCGCACCCTCCGCGCCAGCTTCATCAAGCCGGCCGACCTGCCTTAGATCCTTAGGCCAGCATTCTAAATAAGCTTTTCCGTAGAAACTTGACCCTTGAAAATCAGATTTTATTGCTTTTTTGTATCTTTGCAAAGATATGTCCAATCAGGAACGCATACAGGGATTCTCGAACAATCTCTTTTGGGATGCCGACAAGAACAGTCTGGACTTTGTCCAGAATGCGCCATACATTATTCAACGCGTTCTGGAGTATGGCCAGATTGGAGGCTGGAAGTCCCTGCTGGAGTACTATGGGCTTGAGAAAATTGTCAGTGTCACCCGGAATCTCAGATCCCTGGAGCCCCGTGCCCTGGCCTTTATCAGCACCATTTCCCACACACCAAAAGAACAGTTCCGATGCTACAGTATCAGACAATTGAACCCGGAACACTGCAACTTCTGAAATCACTTCAGAGCATTCCTCTGTTGCAAGGTCTTCGCCTTGTTGGGGGAACGGCCTTGGCTCTTCAATTGGGGCACAGGCAGTCTGTTGACCTGGATCTGTTTGGTAACATCTCCGCCGAGCCTGTTGAAATCAAAGATGCCCTTGAGGAAGAACTCTGGACTTCCGTAAAGGCAAACATTCGTGAGGCGATTGCCGGTCTGTGATATTTCGCAGCGAAAAATTTCGCGGCGAAAAAGGGCTGCAGGGGGCGATAGCATGCCCATCAATAGTACCAGAACACCTACGGCAGTTCTGGAGAGCCTTCTTTGTTTTAAACCTTTCGTGTTGTTTTTCAATTAATTACATATCAGGGTCATCTCCACTCCCCTCATCTTGCATAAACCATTTGATTACATGCCAGCGATAGTCCATAAGGCCCAGCATCCCGATTTCCCGGTCAATATAGAATTCAGCAGGATAATCCCCGTACGTATCAGCCCAGTTTTTTGCGACTAAGAGGTTATCGCCGGAAACACGTACAGACCAGTTTTTATCGCGATACCTAATTAACTTATTTCGTATTGGCAGAGGTCTTTCGGCATCATTAAGAATATGGTCTTTAATGGTAAACGCACAATCGTAATCATAGGAGTACCAATATCCATCAATCCATTCCGGATAAGAGTAATAACTGTAATCCCATTTATCTTTTAATCTCTTCTCCTTCAGAATATAATTGAGCACAAACGGGGTGTCATTGTTTGACTTAAAGAATAATGTGTAATTTGAACTTCCATCGTTATCAGGCGTTGCAAACCACTTTCCGGAGAGAGTGTCAGCATGGCTTCTTCGTTCAATAGTAAAGGTAAAATCGCTTTTAAGAATAATATCATCTTCAGAACTGTTGTTTCCAGCATCTTTACTCCACCTGCCGAGAACAGGCACTAATTCCGGTGAAAGAATTGGAGATAGAAGTTGAATCTGCTCCTGTCTGGCAGGTTTATAATCGGCGATCCAGCCGTTATCTTTAAACCTTAATCCGTTTTTACTGACTGAGAACTTAAAAAAAACGGGACTGTCATATATACCAATCTCATCAGAACGGTATAATTCGTTTTTATCATCACTTACGGTTATAGTAGAAAGGCCGACGATTCGTCCAGTTTTGGAATCAAACACATAGTTATCAATGATTCCATCATCGGAAATCTTCAATAATGACAGATATGATTCATCGTCGCGTTGGAACTCATGCGCATATTCCCGGCATTTACCAATGCCTTTGAACAATCTGCTGACATTATCGTCTCTTATAGCCTGTTTCTTCGCATTTTTCTTTTCGCGCCATGCCTCTTCCCCCTTTCTCCAAACCCGATAATTCATTAGGTACACAGAAGAGACATAATCACCATATACCGTTACCTTCCCACTTTTGAACCCGGTAGCATTGTTGATCATATTGCCATTTTCATCTATGATTCCGGAGAAATTTGCGCTCTCTCCCCAAGGGAGAGTTCCGGTTGCCCTCCAATTTTGACCATGATTTGAGATTACTACTGTAAGGTTGGCAGGTTCACTCCCATAATAGGTTCCATCAGCTCCACGATATGCCGCAGGAATACTCTCTGAGTTGTTACATCCGATTACCAGTGCCATTATAGGAAGCCAAAATAAAGACAGTTGAATTGAACTACGCATAGCAAATAATATTTATTACTCCCACAAATAAAACGCATTGCTCATTTATTATCAAGTTCACATCGGTTCATTTTCAACAAGCGAATCAGCAAAAGGATCTGAGCCGCTCGCCGGCTTGCGTTCCAATTCAAGTTTGCCAGGTCCATCACTTCCGGACCCTATTCTTCGATAAGTTCTGCCCCCCCTCATCAGAAAGGAGATAAGGGGAAACAGGGCCAAATGAACCAATGTGAACTTGATTGTGTAGGGTCTTTGTTTTTTCTTTGTGTCGAAAGGATCCACAGTATTCCGCTCATTAGGAAAAGATGAGAATTAACAATTAAAAGTTGCGGACGTAGTTAAAAGTTAAAAATCAAACATTATTGGTTCATATAACCCGTCAAGTTCATTGTCAATATTTCGCGTGAATCTCTAATATATACATTATGAAACAGATTAAAATAATTACTGAACTGATTCCAACTCTCATTTTAATTATCGGCCTTGCCGGAAGTGTGTCTTCGTGTAATAATGGTCATCACAGTAAAAAAGCAGAAAAGAAGCTGGAAGAGGCCGCTGCGCGTGAGCAAGAGGCCGCTATTGAGGCCTATCAAGAAATCTCTCGTTATGTAGAAAACAAGGTTGTTATCTATAACGTCTACGAGGAGATGGTGTACTATGATGATGCGCCATCGTACGTTCATGACAAGATGGTTTGTGACGTGGAAATGACAAATGAACCGGACGAACGGATCTTGTCTATTGAAGCATATCCAGTTTCACCTAGAAGCGGTCTACGATATACGAGAGATGCATCCGGGGAATTAACCGAGTTTGTTTTCGGAACAAGTAATTACAAAGCGACATACCCTGTCGGCATCATGGCAGGCTGGAGACGGAATTGTACTCTGGCAATCTCTTGTGCAACAAATCCAGTAACCTATGATGACTGGTATGTCGAGTACATGATTCACAGTTCCGAAAGCAACATCACAGTGCGGTATAAAATAGACTCTCCGGACGAATTCGTCAATATTATTACCCGAGCCATTGATAAACTACCGGCAGAACGCCGCGCCGAATTACTGCAATACACCATAGCTGGCCAGAAGCTACTAATGAAGCAATAAATTTTGGTTTAAATATTTGATTCAATGAAACAAAAGTCCAAATTGATTTCTTTATTTACAACCTTTGTTGCCCTAAGTGTTTTTTGTTCTTTTTTTCAAAGTTGCGATCAAGATGAAATAGAAGAGAGAAGGGAGCACGCTCTTGCGATAAAGACATAGTGAATATAATTTGTATTCATCAAAGATACCCATGGATGATCAATGGTGATGTTCTTATTCTCAAGGCCTTTTTCCAAAAACGAATAGGACTAACTCACATAAATAATTCAATAATTAATAGTTAAAAGATGGTTACACCGCAAACAACCCAGCTCGTTTCACAGTTGAGACCTGCGACAAAAAATCGGATTATCCGTATTCTTCCAATACTATGCAATAGCGCGACTGCCGGGGTGACAGTTACCTATGGAGAACTTGCCATCGGCGACGCAATCCTTCCTAATAAATATGGTTATACCCTGGGAAGGCTTGCTGTCATCCTTGAATCTTTGGACGATCATGGACAAAGAGTCCCACCTTTAACGGCAATCTGTGTAAATAGGTTTGGAGTACCTGGAGCGAGTGTTGTAAATGTGCTCCACGGTGAATCGTGGCAAACTGCCTGTAATCGGGTGTACGCTTATAATAATTGGCAGCAAGTGCAACTTGAATTATTGAACGTTTTATAGTGTGATTGTCATTTACGTAAAGGCATAAGAAAATAAGCTTCCCGGCAAGTTAATGTCCGATTAAACTACTAATTTTGCATGCACATGCCCAACCAGATTCCGGAAATAGCGTTCCTGCTGAAGGAGGTGGAACGCAAA
>ERZ842401.486-NODE-486-length-58077-cov-15.643480_pt1 | contig 58077 bp, 43 predicted proteins | sample MGYA00521270_ERZ842401 | MGnify/ENA primary metagenome ERZ842401 (study PRJEB31892, sample SAMEA3878208) | bioreactor metagenome | biome: Moose rumen | place: Sweden | collected 2011-10 | study: EMG produced TPA metagenomics assembly of the PRJEB12797 data set...
TCATCAGGGGCACTTCGCTGTTGCGGCCGTAGAACATGTGCTCGATACGGAACAGTCCGATGCCCTCGGCGCCGAACGAGAGAGCCTTTTTGGTATCCTCGGGAGTGTCGGCGTTGGTGCGGATGCCCAGCCTGCGGTACTTGTCGACGATGCTCATGAAACGGATGAACAGCGGATTCTCGCTGGCGTCCATGGTTTCTATCTTCTCGCCATAAACCAGGCCCTTGGAGCCGTTGAGGGAGAGGTAGTCGCCTTCCTTGAAGACGGTGTCGCAGCCTGCGAACTTCACCGTCTTGGCGTCGAAGTCGATCTTCATGCCTTCGCAGCCAACGATGCAGCACTTGCCCCAGCCTCGGGCCACGAGGGCCGCATGGCTGGTCATGCCGCCGCGCTGGGTGAGGATACCCGCGGAAGCGCGCATGCCTTCGATGTCTTCGGGGGAGGTTTCCTCGCGGAGGAGGATGGTGTTCTTCCTGGCGGCCGCTGCAGCCATGGCGTCGGCGGGAGTGAATACTATGGTGCCGACGGCTCCGCCCGGAGATGCGGGCAGGCCGCGCGAGACGACCTTGGCCTTCTTTTCGGAAGTGGGGTTCAGCACGGGGTGGAGGATTTCGTCGAGCTGGGAGGGAGACACCCTGAGCACGGCGGTGCGCTCGTCTATCATGCCTTCGTCGAGCATGTCGATGGCCATCTGGAGGGCGGCGAGGCCGGTGCGCTTGCCGATACGGCACTGGAGCATCCAGAGCGTGCCTTCCTGGATGGTGAATTCGATGTCCTGCATGTCGTGGAAATGCGATTCCAGCTTCATGCGGATGCCGTCGAGTTCCTTGTACACCTCGGGCATTGCGGTCTCGAGGCTCTTGAGATTCCTGTTCTGGTCGTTCTTGGTGGCCTCGTTCAGGGGGTTCGGGGTGCGGATGCCCGCGACCACGTCCTCGCCCTGGGCGTTGATGAGCCATTCGCCGTAGAACTTGGCCTCGCCGGTGGCCGGGTTGCGCGAGAATGCCACGCCGGTGGCGGAAGTGTCGCCCATATTGCCGAACACCATGCTCTGAACGTTCACTGCGGTGCCCCAGTCATCGGGAATCTTCTCGATGCGCCTGTAGGCGATTGCGCGCTTGCCGTTCCAGCTCTTGAACACGCCGCCGATGGAGCCCCACAGCTGAGCCTCGGCGGTGTCGGGGAACTCGACCCCGAGGACCTCCTTGATGCGGACCTTGAACCTTTCGGCGAGGGAACAGAGTTCCTCGGCGGTGATGTCGGTGTCGGAGGCGTAGCCTTTCTCTTCCTTGAGCTCTTCCATCATGCGGTCGAGCTGCTGGCGTATGCCCTGGCCGTCGGCGGGCTCTATGCCCTCGGCCTTCTCCATGACGACGTCGGAGTACATCATGATGAGGCGCCTGTAGGCGTCGTATACGAAACGGGGATTGCCCGTCTTTTCAATCATTCCGGGAATGGTGGCGGAGCATAGACCGATGTTGAGGATGGTGTCCATCATGCCGGGCATGGAGCTGCGGGCTCCGGAACGGCAGCTGACGAGCAGCGGGTCCTTCGGGTCGCCGAACTTCTTGCCCATGATCTTTTCGGTGGCGGCAAGGGCTTCGGCCACATCGTGCCTGAGTTCGTCGGAATAGCCTCCGCCGAGCTGGTAATACTCGGTGCAGCATTCCGTGGTAATGGTAAATCCGGCGGGTACCGGAAGGCCGAGCTTGCTCATTTCGGCCAGGTTGGCTCCCTTTCCACCAAGGAGCTCACGCATGGTAGCGTCGCCTTCGGCACTCTTTCCGCCGAAGCGATACACGCGTTTCTTGACTTCTGACATAGTTGGTTATATATTTATTTGTGTGATTTTCAAATTGCGAAGATACTAATTTTTTGAACATGACTTAGCTTTTACAACAACTTTGCGGCCAAATCGGACAGCTCGCTCCTCTCGCCCTTGCGGAGGAAGATGTGCTGGAACAGCTTCTGGCCTTCCATTTTTTCGCCCAGATGCGACAGCCCGTTCGACCACTGGTCGAGATAGGGCTGGTCTATCTGGAAGATGTCGCCGGTGCAGACTATCTTGGTGCCTTCGCCCGCACGGGTGATGATTGTCTTGATTTCCAGGGGGGTAAGGTTCTGCGCCTCGTCGATGATGAAGTAGCAGCGCCCGAGGCTGCGCCCGCGGATGTATGCCAGCGGCTCGATGATCAGCTTTTCGTCGCCGAGGAGCCCGTCTATCTTCTGGGCTTCGCGCGAGGAGGGCTTGAACTGCGCCTTGATTACGTTGAGATTGTCCATCAGAGGCTGCAGGAAGGGAGCCATCTTGCTTTTCTGGTCGCCCGGGAGGAAGCCTATGTCCTGGTTGCCCAGGATGACGGTCGGGCGCGAGACTATGATCTGGTCGTAACCGTGCTCCTGTTCGAGCGCGGCCGCAAGCGCGAGCAGCGTCTTGCCGGTGCCGGCCCCGCCGGTGACGGAGACCAGCTTCACCTCGGGGTTCAGGAGGGCGTCCAGGGCCATTTTCTGCTCGTCGTTGCGGGGGCGTATCCCATACGCTTCGCGGGCCTTCACAAGCACTATCCTGCCCCTGGAGGCATCGTACCTGGCGCACACGGTTTCGCCTTCCTGCCCGTCCCAGCGGAACTTGAAGAGCTGGTTGGGCCGGGGTTCGTTTTCCACCACCCTTTTCCATTCGACGGCATTCTCAGGCCCGTAGCACAGGGCCTGCAGGACTTCGCCCCCGAGGGCATACGACTGCACCTCGCGGTTGGACATCTCTATCTTTTCCTCCCCGATGCGGTCGGTCAGATAATCCTGCACCTCCATTCCCACCGCCTTGGCCTTCAAACGGAGATTGACGTCCTTGGTGACCAGCGCCACGAAGGTGCCGTGGTTGTTGTCCCTCACCCACATCGCGGTGGACAGGATGCGGTGGTCCTGGATGTCGTCCTTGAAGAACTCGGCGAACTCCGGCTTGAAGGGATGGTTGGGCTCGATTTTCAGGTACCCCTTGTCCTTTCCGAGGGAGACTCCCCTGCCGCTGAAACTGCGGCCTTTGGTGAGTTTGTCGATGTCGCGCATGAAATGCCGGGCATTGAACGAGAGGGTGTCGTTGCCTTTCTTGAATTTGTCCACCTCTTCCACTACCGCAAGCGGAATCACGAGGTTGTTATCCTGAAAATGGTGGATGGCGTTGTAATCGTGGAGGATTACGTTGGTGTCGAGAACGAATATCTTAGGTTTTCCCATGGCTTGCACTTTAGTCTTCACCTTCCCCGTTCTGGTTGCGCAGGAGTGAATCCAGAATGCCCTGGATGCCGCTTTTCTCGGATTCGAGCACCTTCACTCCTCCGCCGGGAACGGGATGTCCGAGGGGATAGAAGGCTACGTCCTGCAGGAGGAGTTCGGCGTCGAGGTAGTCGAAGTCGATGTCCCTTATCTGGATGACGACTCCCGGGACCTCGGCGAACAGCAGGCGCACCGGGTCCTCGCCTCCGGTGGCGCGGCGGAGGTCGGAGATGTCGACGCAGGCCCCGGTCCTGGTGGTGGTCATGCCCTTGAGCGCGGCAAGCAGGCCCCCGTCGGCGACCGTGGCGCCGGAAAGCACGATTCCGTCCTCGACAAGTTCCCTCAGCACTTCGTAGCAGTCGATGAAATAATCGGGGTCGTTCACCTGCGGGGCCACCGCGGGGCTGTCCTTGAGGGCCTGAGCCAGCAGGGACCCGCCAAGGCGGTAGAGCGAGGTGTCGAAGGGGATGTAGACTATCCAGCTTTTGGGGTCGGGATTCAGGATGGACGGGAGGGACGCGGCTCCGAGCCGTGGCTTTTCGCTGCCGTAGGGAAGCTCGACCAGGGTGTCTTCGCCCGCCCCGGGAATGAGGTCGGCGGTGAACTCCACGCCGGGCCTCCCCTTCTCCTCTGAATAATAGCGCACGCACATGTCGAGCGAATCGATGAACTCGCCTGCGGCCCGGACCGAGGCGTACAGCCCGGCCATGTTGCCGATTTCAGAGTCGTTCCACGTCCACACGGCGTCGAGGCACAGGTCGCCGAGACCGAAATGGCCCATGCGCCAGAGGCAGTCGAGAAGGGCCTTTTCGATTCGGGAACGGGTGTACTGCTCGGCGAACAGGGGGGACGGCCTGCGCGTAACCCTCATTACGGCAGACAGGTACTTGTCAACGAGGGACGGGTCGGTTTCGACCGTGGAGAGCGCGGGACCCGGACTTTCGTCCACGAAGCGGCCCGCGATGAGGTTTCCGGAGAGTTCCGGGCCAGCCCCGAACGGACCCTTGACGCTGTCGAGAATCTGGGCCGGGGTCAATTCCTGCTGCACACCGTCGATGATGTACCGGGAATGTAATGCAGATAATATTTCCGTCATCTTTCTATGCGAAATCCCTCAAAAATAGTTATTTTTGAAAACAGATGCAAATGAAGTTCGACGAAAAAAGCTATGACGCCCTTCTGGAGAGGATTTTTGCAATCTCTCCATCGGTGCAGAACGTCGGTTTCGCCCCCGACGCATACAAACCGGGGCTGGAAGGGATGCGGGCCTTCAGCGGGAAGCTGGGAGACCCGTGGAAACGCTGCAGGTGCATTCACGTGGCGGGGACCAACGGAAAAGGCAGCGTGGCGAGCATGATTGCAAGCTGCCTTGCAAGTCAGCCCTTGAATCCAGGAACGCCCGGCACGCTGAAAGTGGGGCTGTACACTTCGCCGCACCTGACGGATTTCCGGGAGCGCATGAAGGTGATAAGCGGCCGCCGGTGGCGCATGCCCACGAAAAGGCAGGTATGGGAGTTCTTCCGCAAATACGACACCTCCGGCCTGTCCTTTTTCGAAATGACCACGGGGCTCGCATTCTGGTGGTTCGCAAAGCAGAAGGTGGACGTCGCCGTCATCGAAACCGGCCTGGGAGGCCTTCTGGACAGCACGAACATCATCACCCCCGAGCTCTGCGTCATCACTTCCATAGGGCTGGACCACTGCGCGCTGCTCGGCAACACGCGCGGGCAGATCGCAGCCCAGAAAGCCGGCATCTTCAAGCGCGGCGTGCCCGCCGTGGTGGCGGAGGAAGACCCCGAAACCGCGCCGGTATTCCGCGAAAAGGCCGCGGAGGCAGGCTCTCCCCTCATCTTCGCCGACAGCGTGCCCTCCCCCATCGACGAGGCCGCGATCCTTCCCCGGATGGACCTGCAGGGCCCGTGCCAGGGCATGAACCTCCACACCGCCGTGACTGCGCTGAAAGTGCTGGGCATCAATCCCGACGTTGCCGCCCTTGAAAAGACGGCGGAAAGGACGGGACTCCGAGGCAGGTGGGAGACGCTCCATGAAAAGCCGCGGGTCATCTGCGACATCGCCCACAACCCTCCCGCGCTCCGGCTCAACTTCAGCCGCCTCGCAGCCCTCGGGAAGAATCTCATTATCGTCTACGGCATAATGGCCGACAAGGACCTCGAAGGCATAGCCCCGCTCATGCCTTCCGACGCCCTCTACATCCTCGTCTCCCCGGATACGCCCCGCGCCCTTCCGCATCACGACCTGTTTCGGAGGCTGTCCCGCCTGCGCCCGGGACTCCGCCTCCGCGAGGCCCCGGACGTGGCCGCCGGCATATCCCTCGCACTGTCCCTCGCGGGAGCGCAGGACCTCGTTTACATCGGTGGCTCCACTTTTGTAGTTACCGAAGCCATCACATATTTCGACAACGCCTGACAGCATCATGAAAACATTTTTACCGGCACTTATGACACTTGCACTCGTTCCGTTCCTGATTTCCTCCTCCCCTTCGGCGGACAATGAAGGCCACAAGCTGGCCAAAGAATGGAAGCAATACAATGCGGCCATGAAAGATGACAGGCCCAAGGACGCCCTCAAAGCCCTTGAGACCATCAAGGCCGAAGCCTCGAGGCAGCACCTTACCTGGGACTACTACGACGCCTGCGAAAAGTACAAGGTCGTCAGGGCCAGGACCAACTGGAAACTGCGCGATTCCCTCGACAGGGCCTTCCAGAAGGAGATAACCGACTTCGGCGAGCCCGCGGCCGAGTGCTACCTGCGCCGCTACTCCGGCTCCGACGAGCAGCTCGAATACATCCTCGCAAATGAAAAGAGCCTCAGGAAATCGCAGAATCCCGAATTCTGGGAAAGGGACGGCAGGCTGAAACGTTACAAGTTCGCTCCGGCCCTGAGGCAGCTGATAAAAAGCGACTGGGACTACGCCCTCTGGGGCCTCTTCCCCGAAGAGAAGATGAAGAAGGAATACGGTTCATACCCGCTGGACGCCTTCGTGGATTACCAGGCCATAGTGAACAAGTACGGCAATGCGGAACTCCTCGAAGATTTCGCTGCAAAGTATTCCGGCAAGGCCGCCGCCCTCATGGCCGAAGAGGATCTGCTCCGCAGGGAATTCAGCAGCCTCTCGGGCGACAAGTCCTCCACTTCGGACCAGTTCGCCGGACTGCGGAAGGAATGCGAAGCCCTCATCGCACGGGGCAAGGCCTTCAAGGGTGACGAGAAGGTCATCGCCGACTGCTGCGACGACGCCGCCGAGCTCATCCGGCAGATGGACTCCAGGGACCTGTCCTTCAAGGTGGAGGACAGCGCCGTGGACCTTGAGCTCAGAAACCTCGAATCCGTGACGGTAACCGTCGTGAAGGACGGGTCGAAAGTATGGGAGAAGCTGCTTTCCAACCCCAAGGGGAGCTATTACGTGAAAGACGCCCTCCGCATCGCCCTTCCCGACCTTGCCGACGGAGAATACCGGGTGAAATGCAAAGCCTCCGGCATCGAAGAGCAGACCCAGGAGTGGTCCAAATACACCATTTCCGCATCGAGCCGCTGGAACTCGGACGGCCTGGGAGTGTGGGCCGTGGATTTCAGGAGCGGGGAGCCTCTCCCCTCGGTGGACGTGGAACTCATCCGTAACGGAAAGGTGGCAAGGACGCTGAAGGATTTCAGAATCGACGGCTACACCACCCTCCCCTCCGACGTCTCCGACTATATCTCGAAAGAGAAATGCACAATCCGCCTGCGCAGCGGCGAAAGGGCCTCCGGCGAGCTGAGGGCCGGCATCTACTATCCCGACGACCTCGCAGACAGGCAGGACGGGCACTGCATCATACTCACCGACCGTTCGGCCTTCCAGCCCGGCGAGACCGTGCATTTCAAGGCCGTCCTGTACCGGGGCCGCTACACCCTGAGGGCCGTTGAGGCCGGCGAGAAGGTGACCGCCGTGCTGAGGGACACCGAGGACAACGAGCTTGAACGGCTGGAACTCGTCACCGGCGAAAACGGCAGCGTGGCCGGCTCCTTCGTGCTCAGGAGGACCGAACGCAACGGGCATTACGGCATAGCAATCATCCGCGACGGTCACGTCGCCGCCACGAAGGCGGTGCTGGTGGACGATTTCGTGCTCCCCACCTTCGACCTCACCTTCGACAGGCTGCCGGATCTGGAGTTCCCCGTCGATTCGGTGACGGTCAGGGGCACCGCCATGGCCTACTCCGGTCATTCCCTCAGCGGCGCCACCATCACTTACGAAGTGCTCTACGAAGGCCAGAATCACGCATCAGGCGTGCTCACCCTCGAAAAGAACCGCTTCGCCTTCACCTTCCCGGTGGTCAGGGAAAACCGCCGCTGGGGTTCGAGATACGTCGTGAACGTGAGGGTTACCGACGTCACCGGCGAGACCATGGACTTCCAGAAATGGGTGTTCATAAGGGGTGAGCGGGAGCCGGACTACGACATAGACTATTATTTCAAGGACGTCTCCTCCGAAGACGGAAGCGACATAGCGATAAAGGCCGTGGCGGGCAGGAAGGACACCTGGGCGGCCGTGGAGCTCTATGGAACCGGATGCAGGCTGCTTGAAAGGAAGGTGGTGCGCTTCGGCCCGCAGGAGGACGGCTATGCCGCCGCCGAGCTGAGGTATCCCTACCTCGACAGCTATCCCGGAACCATATCCCTGCAGGTGATCTATTTCCAGGACAAGCACGTTTACCGCTACAGCGTGACGAAGAGGCGCGAGAACCACTCCTGCGACATGCCGCTCAGTTTCGAGCGCTTCCTCGACACCACTTCGCCCGGCGCCGGCTACACCTTCACGCTCAAGACGGGGCCCGGGGCTGAAGTCGCCGCCGCCATATTCGACAAGAGCACCGAGCGCTTCATGCCCTCCAGGTGGGTTTCGGTCGAACCCGAACCGCTGCCCGTTCCCTATATCAGCTACAACAACTGCCCCGGCACGGACCGCAGCGTGCCCGAAATCATGGCGTACGGCAGGAACGTGCTCATGAGCAAGGCCGCAAACTCCGGCATGGCGCCCGAGATGATGGTGGAAGAAGAAGCCGCCTTTGCGGACGAAGCCGTGCCTTCGGCCGATGGAGGAGCGGAACAGTCAGGACAGGAAGACATCCCCATCCGCGAAGATTTCGCCACCACGATTGCCTGGGAGCCCTTCCTCAAGGCCTCCGGCGACGGCACGGTGCAGTTCAGCTTCAACAATTCCGACAAGCTTTCCACCTTCGTCGTGCAGCTCTTCTCGCACGACAAATCCATGCACAACGCCACGCTGAGGCGCGAGATGGTGGTCACCATTCCGGTGAAAATCAGTCTCGTGGAGCCCAAATTCATATACGAAGGCGACATGTGGAACGTCAGGGTGGGACTGTCCAGTTCCCTTGCGGGCGACGTGGACGGCACCCTGCAGGTTGACTTCATAAACGGAGACTCCTACAAGTCCGGCCCCGTGCTCGGCTCTGCCGCCAAAGCCGTCACCGTTCCCGGAAACGGCTCGTGCAGCTTCGACTTCCCGCTTGCCGCGCCTTCCGTCGACGTGCTCGGAATCAAAATCAGTTTCAAGCCCGCGAGCCTTCCTCTGGGCGCTGACGCCGTGTTCGTGACCGTACCCGTCCGAAAGCCCGAGCAGACGCTCACCGAGTCGCATTCGGGAGTGCTTCTCCAGGGCGTTTCCCCTCAGGAGCTGGAGGCATCGCTCCGCAGCTCGTTCGTGAACGTTCCGGGCGGGAGCGCCACCCTGCGCGACATTTCCATCATGGATATGATACTCGAGGCCCTGCCCGAAGAAATCACCCCCGACGCCGAGAACGCCGTCTCGCTTTCCGAGGCGCTCTATGCCATATCGCTCTGCGACAGGCTGGGCTGCGAAACGGAAGCTGACGAGGACGGCATCAGATCCAAACTCCTCGCCCTGCAGGGCGCTGACGGCGGTTTCTCGTGGTTCGGGGGAATGGAGTCATCTCCAATGGTAACAGCCATCGTGCTGGAGCGCATGAAAGGGCTCGGCGTCATCGACGAGCAGGCCGCCGTCCGCTACCTCGACAGCGAGTTCTTCAAGTCCCGCGACTCCCGGCGCAGGCATTACTGCGGCATCAGCATGCAGCAGTATCTGTATGTCCGCAGCCTCTTCCCCGAAGTGAGCTTCGACGAAAAGACCGGCCGCGACTTCCGCAAGGAGGCGCGCGAATACCTGGTCCCCTCAAAGGAACGCGGCCTGAACGGCTGGCTCTTCGCCAAAACCAGGCGCCTCGCCACGCTGAAAAACCTTTCCGGGCTCGAAGGAGGCACCGCCCTCGCCCGCGGGCTGGGCATCAGGATGATGGCGGCGGGAAGGCTCAGGAAGTCGCTGAAGGCGGACGTGGAGTCTCTGGTGCAGTACGCCGAACCGCACAAGGGCGGCGGCATCTACTACCCCAACCTGGTGATGCCCTGGAGGGGTCTGCTCGAAACCGAGCTCTACGCCCACAGCAGGCTCTGCAACCTCCTCTCCACCAGCGGGCACAACGACATCTCGGACGGAATCAGGCTGTGGATAATGCTCCAGAAGGAAACCCAGCACTGGGAGGACGATCCCGGCTACATCGAAGCCATCGCTTCGGTGATGGACGCATCTCCCGCCGTGCTCGATACCAGGGTGCTGGCGCTCAGCGCGCAATACACCAAGCCTTTCAGCGAAATCGCCGCAGCCGGCAACGGCATGGAAATCAAGAGGGAACCCATAGAATACAGCAAGCACTCCGCGGGATGGTACTACAGCGGCACCGTCTCCGGAGGGACGGCCGATTCACTCAAGGTGGGCGACCGCATCCGTATCCGCTGGGCCATAAACAACGAGGAGAACCGCAGCTTCGTGCGCATTACGCTCCCGCACTGCGCAGGCCTCGTGCCCGTCGACCAGACCTCCGGCTACGGCCGCGGACGCTACCGCAGCGTGCTTGCCGACCGCATCGAGCTCTGGTATGAGTCTTATCCCGAAGAGAAGACGGAAGTCCTCGAAGAGTACTACGTGACGAGGGCCGGCGTCTTCCAGTGCCCCGCAGCGGTGGTGGAGAGCCTCTACGCTCCGCACTACCGCGCCAACACGGCCGCGCCGGAACCCCTGCAGACCGCAGACTGATCCTGTTCCCGACATCCTTTCAATGAGCGCACTCACAGCATACAGGGGAATGGTCCTTACGGACAGCATCGACGATTATCCCGAAGGCGTCATCCTGCCGGTCGACAAGCCTTACCGCTGGACCTCCGCCGACGTCATCCGCAAGGTCAAGTGGATGGCAGTGAAGCATTTCCACAAGAAGAACCTGAAGGTGGGACACGCCGGCACGCTGGATCCCCTCGCCACCGGGGTGCTGCTGGTATGCATAGGGAAGGCCACCAGGCTCGCCGATGAGTTGCAGCGGTCGAGCAAGCAGTACGTCGCGGGAGTCGCCTTCGGAGCCACCACTCCCTCGTACGACCGCGAGAAGGAAATCGACGCGGTCTGCCCGCTGGACGGCGTGTCGCGGGAGGCGCTCGAAGCAGTGCTGCCGCGTTTCATCGGGGAGCAGGACCAGATCGCCCCCCTCTTCAGCGCCAAGAGCGTCGATGGGGTGCGCGCCTATGAAATGGCCCGCAGGCTTTACAAGGAAGGCAAGAAAGTTGACGACGGCCTCCTCCGTTCCTCCAGGATTACGGTTTACGGCCTGCAGCTCCTGAGTTTTCAGCGTACGGCGGATTTCGCCCGGGAGGCCCCCGCATCCGCCAGCCACGGGAACGCATCCGGCAGGATCAACGTGAACAGCCTCGAAGGATACGACCTCGCGCGCGCCGAAATCCTCGTCGACTGCAGCAAGGGCACCTACATCAGGGCCCTCGCCCGCGACCTTGGCGAAGCCCTGGGCAGCGGCGCCTTCCTGAGCAGCCTCCGCCGCACCCGCAACGGCGGCATCGGCGTCGCCGACGCCCTGTCGATGGAAGACCTGGAAAAACTGTTCGCCGGAAGATGATTGGAAATAACATGAAAAAAATACTACTTCTTATTACAAGCTTCCTGCTCCTGTCGCTTTGCGCAGTGGCGCAGGAGGTGCCGGTGCGTCTCGAAGAGGGGCAGCTCCGGCTCAAAGGGGAACCGTTCATAATCCTGGGAGGAGAACTGGCCAACTCCAGCGCCTCCAGCGCCGCTTACATGGACGGGCGCGGCACCTGGCCGGCCCTGAGGGCGGCCGGCCTCAACACCGTGCTCGCGCCCGTGTACTGGGAACTCATCGAGCCGGAGGAAGGCCGTTTCGACTTCTCCTCGGTGGATTATCTGCTGGAAAGGGCGCGGGGCAGCGGCCTGCACCTCGTGCTCCTTTGGTTCGGCACTTGGAAAAACAGCATGTCATGCTATGTGCCCTCGTGGGTGAAGAAAGGCTTCGGGAGCCGCTTCACCCTGGCCCGCTGCAGCGACGGCAGCACCCCTGAAATCCTGTCGGCATGGGACAAAAACGCCATGCAGGCCGACTGCAGGGCCTTTGCCGCCCTTATGCGGCATCTCAGGGAAAAGGACTCCGGCACCGGCACCGTGCTCATGGTGCAGGTAGAGAATGAAATCGGCTTCCTGGGCGATGCCCGCGAACACGGCCCTGCCGCCGAAAAGGCATGGAAGGCCTCCGGAGAAAAGGACGAAGAACGCTTCCAGGCACGTGCCTATGCCCGTTACGCCCAGGCCGTGGCAGCCGCCGGAAAAAAGGAGTACCCGCTGCCCATGTACGTGAACGCGGCCCTCAATTCCCGCGGACGCAAGGCCGGGGAATATCCGTCGGCCGGCCCGCTCGACCACCTGATGGACATCTGGAAGGCCGAAGCTCCCGCCATCGACATCATTTCGCCAGACATCTACGACCCCGGATTCCCGGACTGGATTGCACGCTACGCCACTCCGGGGAATCCCCTTTTCATACCCGAGATACGGCAGGAGGCCGCCAATGCCGCCCGCGTCTTCTACGCGCTGGGCCGGCACGGAGCCATAGGCTTCTCCCCCTTCGACATCGACGACGCCCCTGGCGCCACCGCCCGCGCATACGAAGTCCTCGCTCCCTGGCTCCCGGAAATCGCCCGCGCCCAGGCGGAAGGCCGCGCCTATGGCGTGCTGGTGGACCGGGCCCGTCCGGAGGCGGAGCTTGTCATAGGCGGCATACGCTTCACCTGCCGCCACGACGGCACCCTTCCCTGGTCGCCGGTGCGCGGCACGGACGACTGGGGAGAAGGCGCATTCCTCATAATCGACCGGGGCGGCGGGGAGTACCTTTTCCTCGGCACCGCCTGCGTTGCCACCATGGCTCCCGCGAACGGGAAAGGCCGGGTGGGAATCCTCTCCATAGACGAATACGAAGGCCCCGTGCGGCTCCGCCGGCTCAACGGCGACGAAAGCCACCAGGGCCGGCATCTGCGCATACCCGCCGGGCAGGCCGGGGCGCAGATTCTCTCCGTTTACGGCAAGTCAGACTAAAAAAGGCCCCACACTTCTGCGGGGCCTTTTTTTAGTCTGATCACCACGGGCTAGTAGAGCTCGTCGACGGGCTCGCGGTAGTCGCCGGCCTCGGGAGCGGGAGCCTCTTCGCTGTGGAAGTTGCGCCTCTGGCCGCCGGAGTTCCTGCGGTCGCTGCCGGAAGAATTCCTGCGCTCGCCGCCATTGCCTCCGCGGCGCTCGCCACGGTCGTTCGAACGACGGTCGCTCCCGGAGGAGTTCCTGCCGCTGCCGGAAGAGTTCCTGCGGTCGCCGCGACGGTCGCTGCCGCCGCTGCGGGACTTGCGATCGTTGTCCACGTAGCCCTCGGGCTTTTCGGTGAGAACCCTCATGCTGAGACGCATCTTGCCGCTCTTTTCGTCGTACTCGAGAAGCTTGACATCCACCTCGTCACCTACCTTGAGGACATCTTCCACCTTTTCGGTCTTGGTCCAGGAGATTTCGCTCACGTGGAGCAGGCCTTCCTTGCCGGGAAGAATCTCGATGAATGCACCGAAATCGAGGATGGAGACCACCTTGCCGTGGTATATGGTGCCGACCTCGGGCTTCGCGCAGATGCCCTTGATCCAGTCGATGGCCTTCTGCATGGAGTCCTTGTCGTCACTTGCGATCTGCACCACGCCCTCGGTGAGATTGGTGCCCGCGATGGGCATCTCGTCGATATTGATAGTGGCCCCGGTCTCCTTCTGGATTTTCTGAATGGTCTCTCCGCCCTTGCCGATGACGGCGCCGATGAACTCTGCGGGAATGCGGAGCTCCTCGATGCGGGGAACGAAGGGCTTGTAGTCGGGACGCGGAGCGGGCTGCACCTTGAGCATCTCGCCCATGATGTGCATGCGGCCCTGACGCGCCTGCTCGAGGGCCTTTTCAAGGACCTCGTAGCTCAGGCCGTCCACCTTTATGTCCATCTGGGTGGCGGTGATGCCGTCGGCGGTGCCGGTGACCTTGAAGTCCATGTCGCCGAGGTGGTCTTCGTCGCCGAGGATGTCGGTGAGGATGGCATAGCGGTCGTTGGGCTTTTCAGCGTCGGTGATGAGACCCATGGCGACGCCGGCTACGGGCTTGCGGATCTGGACGCCTGCGTCCATGAGGGCGAGGCAGCCGCCGCATACGGAAGCCATCGACGACGAGCCGTTGGACTCGAGGATATCGGAAACTACGCGGACAGCGTAGGGATTTTCGGGAGCGAGGGGCACTACGGGCTTGAGGGCGCGCATCGCAAGGTTGCCGTGGCCGACTTCACGACGGCCGGTGGCCCTGATGGGCTTGGCTTCGCCGGTCGCGAACGGCGGGAAGTTGTAATGCAGCACGAACTGCTGGTCGCCCTGGATGAGGACCTCGTCCTGCTCCTTCATGTCCAGCTTGGTGCCGAGCGTCACGCTGGCGAGGCTCTGGGTTTCGCCGCGGGTGAAGACGGCGCTGCCGTGCGCGCACGGAAGGACGTCGGTCTCGCACCAGATGGGACGCACCTCGTCGGTCTTGCGGCCGTCCAGGCGGCAGCCTTCATCGAGAATCATGTTGCGCATGGCCTCTTTCTCCACGGCGCCGTAATAGCGCTCCACCATGGGGGTCTTGAGCTCCAGCTCTTCTTCGGGGATGGTGGCGAGGAATTCTTCCTTGATGGCCTTGAAGCCCGCTTCGCGCTCCTTCTTGGGGGCAGCGCTCTTGGCAAGGGCGTAGCACTTGTCATAGCAGGCCACCTGCACGGCCTTGCGGAGGTCTTCGTCCTCCTCGTCGTGGGGATATTCACGCTTTGCGCCGTCGGTGCCCAGCTCATGCATGAGCTCCTTCTGCACGCGGCAGTGCTTCTTTATTTCTTCGTGGGCGACCTTGATGGCCTCGAGCATGTCGTGCTCGGAAACTTCGTTCATTTCGCCCTCGACCATCATTATGTTCTCCTCGGTGGCCGCCACCATGAGGTCGAGGTCGGCCTCCGCCATTTCGGAGAAATTGGGATTGATGCGCCACTGCCCGCCAATGCGCGCAACGCGCACTTCGCTCACGGGACCTCCGAAGGGAAGGTCGCTGGTGGCAAGGGCGGCGGATGCGGCGAGGCCCGCGAGGGCATCCGGCTGGATGTCTTTTTCCGCGGAAATGAGATTGATGTAAATGAAAACCTCCAGATGGAAATCCTCCGGCCACAGCGGGCGGATCGGGCGGTCTACGAGACGTGCGATAAGCACCTCATAGTCGTCGGGTTTGGTTTCCCTCTTGAGGAAGCCGCCGGGGAAACGTCCGGCTGAATAATACTTCTCCCTGTAATCCACTGAGAGAGGGAGGAAATCAGTGCCTTCCTTGACTTCTTCGGCACATGTCACGGTGGCCAGAAGCATGGTGCCACCCATCTTTACTACTGCGGAGCCGGCGGCCTGCTTGGCCAGCTTGCCGGTCTCGATTTCAATTACCCGACCGTCGGGCAGTTCGATCTTCTTTGTGATTACGTTCATTATTGTGTTGCGTTACGTCTTTGCAGCAAAAAAGGGATGCGGCCGCCAGGGCCCATCCCTTGAATCTTTTGTGCGGCTTATTTGCGCAGCGAGAGGTCCTTCACGATCTTGCGGTAGCGCTCGATGTCGATCTCCTTGAGGTAGTCGAGGAGCTGACGGCGCTTGCCCACGAGCCTGAGAAGGGAACGGCGCGTGACCACGTCTTTCTTGTTCTTCTTGAGGTGCTCGGTAAGGTGGGCGATACGATAGGTGAAGAGGGCCACCTGACTTTCAGGGGAGCCCGTGTCGGCTGGTGTTTTGCCGTACTTCTGGAAAAGTTCCTGTTTCTTTTCCGGCTGGAGATACTCTGCCATTTCGTTTTTTGTTTTTAATTAATAATCAGGAACTTCCGGCGGATCCGGAAGTCATCCTGCCAGCGTGGCGATCGGTTGCGGTCGACACATCGACAGAAAGCGCGGCAAAGATAGGAATTATTTTTTAATTGACAAGCCAAGTCCCGGCAGATTGTTGAGCGTGATGCGCCCGTCCTGCACCAGCACTCCCTCGAAGGGGTCGTTGGAGATGAGGAGATTTCCGTCGAGGTCGGCGAAATCGATGCCGGAAGACAGCTGCGCGGCCGCCGACACGCCGCAGGAAGTTTCGGTCATGCAGCCCAGCATGACCTTCATGCCGACCGCCCTGGCGTAGGACATCATCTGTCTGGCCTTGAGCAGGCCGCCGCATTTCATCAGCTTGATGTTCACCCCGTCGAAGGCTCCGCGGCAGGCCTTGAGGTCGTCCAGGTCCTGCACGCTTTCGTCGGCGAATATGGGCAGGGGGCTCCTCTCGCTGAGCCAGGCCGTGTCTTCCAGCCTGTCCTTGGTGAAGGGCTGCTCCACCATCACCACGCCCTGCTCCTGCAGCCAGTAGATTTCATAGAGAGCCTCCATCCTGTCGGTCCAGCCCTGGTTGGCGTCCACCACTATGGGCAGGTCGGTGACGCTGCGCACCGCGCTTACGGACGCCTTGTCGTTGGGAGTGCCCACCTTGACTTTGAGCACCCTGAACCGGCCGGCCGCCTCGACGGTCTTCTCCCGCATCACTTCGGGGGTGTCGATGCCGATGGTGTAGCTCGTGTCCGGGGTATTGTCGGGGTTCTGCCCCCAGATGCGCCACAGCGGCTGGCAGAGAAGCTTTCCGAAAAGGTCGTGGAGAGCCATGTCCACCGCCGCCTTGGCCGGGGCGTCCCCCTTGGAAAGGGAGTTCACGTAGTCCATTATCTCCTCTGTCCGGAAGGGGTCGGAGAAACCGCCGAGCCTCACCTTGGAAAGGAAGGCGCAGACGCTTTCGGTGGTATGGCCCAGATACGGGGGCATGCTGGCCTCGCCGTAGCCTGTGAAGCCGTCGAATTCTATTTTCACCTGGACGTCGGGAGTGGACGTGCGGGTGTTGCCGGAAACCCCGAAGGGATGGCTGAGCTGCAGTTCGTAAGGCTTCCAGCTGAGCTTCATCCTGGCACCGGGCGCGGCCTGGTAGGCCTTCGGCATGCGCGCTTCGCGTTCCGCGGCCAGGTTCCGCTCCGCCGACAGGGTATCGGCATTCCCGCCCTCTCCGCCGCCTCCGGAGCCTTTCATCCCGCAGGCGGCAGCCGCGGCGCCCGCAGCCACCGCCGCGGCACCCTTCAGGAAATCTCTGCGTTCCATATAGAATTAAGTGAAATACCTTGCTATTGTTCCCTCACGCAGCGGATGGGCGTAGCAAGGTTCTGCTTGTCGAAAGGCGCTGCGAAGAGAATGTTCTTGTCCACGTAGATGTAGCGGGCCACCCCTGTCCCCTCGTCGACGGAGTCGGAGGTCCAGAAGATGGCATAATCGCTCAGGCCGGTGAAGTTGAAACCGTTGTCGAGGTACTCGAGGTAGCCGGCAGGAATGGCGGTGAAGAGGGTGCTGTTGCTCTTGGGCACTTCGGGCCAGTATTCCCACATGGCATTGCCGTTGAAGGACACGTCTCCCATCAGGTTTCCGGCGACTCCCTCTATGTCGGAATAGCGCCCGGCGGGGGCTCCGCCGGCGGCGGAAGCAAGGGCGAGGAAATCGTCTTCGGAGGGAAGCCTCCAGCCTTCGGGGCAGGCCTGCAGGGCTTCATGCCAGGTATAGAAGCGGCCGTAGATGTAATTCATGTTGTCCTCATCCATGTAGGCCATGCCGGAACCCTCCCAGGCAAGGTTCTGGAGCATCCATTCGGTCTCCCCTATCCTGGAGGTATAGTATTTCTGGCCGTCCCTGGGGTCCGTGAACGAGGGGGTGGAACTGCCGAAGGGATGTCCCGTGAGCGAACCGCCTGAAAGCGAGGGGTTCACGATGGTGAAGGATGCCGACGAAGAAGAGGAATAATAATCCTCGGCCCAGCCCGTCACGGTGATGGTGAACGTGGCGAGGGTGTCTTTCGAGACGGTGAAATCGAAATCCGGCCTCACCGACGCGGGATCGGATTCGAAACGGAGGGTGTCCGTCACCTTGGTGAACGGATTGTACCAGCGGTATCCGACCAGGGAGTCGGCCTTGTCGTCACCCTTGTAAAGCCCGTAATTCTGTATGTGATATGTCTCACCGTACTTCACGTACAGGGGCATGCCCTTCGTTACGAGCGCCCCGGAAAGGTAATTGCCGGTATCGTCTTCGTCGTCTTTGCAGGAAGCAAGGCATGCGAGCGCCGCTCCGAGAATCAGTATCCAGTGATTGGTCTTCATGTTTGGTGTTTATTCCTCTTATAAAGTTTGCAAAGATAGTCAATTCTGCAAATACTTTGCCTAAGTCAAAGTCAATTCGGCGTCGGCATATCCGACGGCCGCCTCGCGGTGGGTGATGCACAGCACGGTCTTGCGGCCCCGGCAGAAGGCCGCGAGATTTTCGAGGAGCCGGCTTTCGGTTTCGGCGTCGAGGGCCGAGGTGGCTTCGTCGAGTATGAGTATGCCCCCGGGACGGAGCAGGGCGCGCGCGATTGCGATGCGCTGGGCCTGCCCTTCGCTGAGCCCGCGGCCCACTTCGGCGCACACGGTGTCGAGCCCTTCGGGGAGATCCTTCACAAAGTCGGCGCAGGCCGCATGGAGGGCCTCGAAAAGCTGTCCGTCGTCCGCGTCCGGGGCGGCCAGGCGAAGGTTTTCGCGGATGGTGCCGCTCAGCAGCGAATTCCCCTGCGGGACATACATGAAATTGCAGAGCGTGCCGGCGCCCGAGGGAGTGGGAGGATCGTAGAGCGTGACGCTTCCCTCCGTGGGCCGGAGCAGGTTCATTATCACCATGGCGAGGGTGCTCTTGCCGGCTCCGGTGGCGCCGCGGATGGCGGTGAAGCTGCCGGGAGCGAAGTCGAAGCTGAGCCCCCCGAAGACCTTCCCGGCGGCCCCTTCGTAGGCGAAGCCGAGCTCTTCGAGCCGGATTCCCGGGGCGCCCTCAAGCCTGACGTCGGGGACATCCTCCTCCTGGGCCAGCTCCGAGAGCTCCATGAGGCGGTCCTCCGAAGAAAGGGCTCTGATGAAGGCGGGAATCTGGTGGGTGATGTCGGCGACCGGCCTCTGCACCTGCCCCACCAGCTGAAGGAAGGCGGTCATGAGGCCGTAAGTGACCGTGCCGTTCCTGAGACCGTACACGCTCCAGACGAAGGCCGCGGCATAGCCGGCCATGAAACCGAGCTGGAGGAAGGCCCTCGATATGGCGGAATAGTTGAGCCGGGAGACGGTCTTGCCGCGAACCTCTTCCTGCAGGTCGGAAAGGTCGTCCAGGACTTCCCCGGTGCTGCCCATGGTGCGCACCACCACCCGGTGCTGGAGAGTTTCCTGCATGTGCGCCTGCACCTTGCTGTCACCCTTGCGGATGTCCATCGTGATCGAGCGCATCTTCTTGAAAAACAGGCGGCTGCCCACCACCGCCACCGGCATGATGAAGAGCAGTATCCAGCCCAGGTCGGCCGAAAGCGAGAACAGGAAGACGGTGGCTGCCACGAACTGGCACACCGTCACGAACAGGTCGGGAAGGGAGACGCAGATGAAGTCCACCACCACCCTGATGTCCTCTTCGAGGCGGTTGATGGTGTCGCCGGTGTGGAAGCGTTCCCTGCCGCTCCAGAGGCTGCGCATCACCCGCGAGAAGACTTCGGCGCGCGTCCTGTTCTGCGCGTCCACCACGATGAGGCCCTCCCAGTAGCGGGCGCCCGTACGCAGCAGGATCTGCAGGAGCATTATGCCCACGAACAGCGCGGCTTCACGGCCTAGCTCTCCCGGGGAAGTTCCGGTGGCGATGTCGACCACCCTCTTGCTTATCCATACGAACGACAGCGACGCGGCGACCTGCAGCAGCCCCAGGACGGCGCTCACGAGCACCTTCCAGCGGAACGGATGCAGCGTCCGCATCAGGCCGGCGAAACATTCGCGGAACGGTCTCATTCCGTGACGAGGCCTATCTTGAGCCAGCTGTCGGCAAGTTTCTGTGCGTCCTTCAGGGCGGTTTCCTCATCCACCTCGTACTCCTCGAGGAGCAGGTTTTTAAGGTCGGTGACGGTGAATTCACGGCCTTCCACCGCCTTCCAGAGATAGGCGGCGGAGGAGTTGAGGGAAACCATCTTGTTGAAGTTGACGGCTTCGGCGCCTTCCCGGGTGATGATGTTTTCGCCCAGCAGCGAGCGCAGTGTAAATCCTTCTGCTATTTTCATATCGTAATGTGTTTCAGTCTTCTGTAAATGGCCAGAAAGTACCTCCTGACTATGGAGGGAAGAGCGTTCCAGCGGCGCCAGCGGCGCATTTGGGAGGTGCTGCCCGGGTCCGTGGAGGAGCCGTCGGCATGCCTTATCTCCCGCACTACCCCGGCTATTGCCCCGGAAGGGCAGATTTCCACCCCGCGCAGGTTGCCGTCGCCCTTCAGGGTGACGGTATCCCCTTCAACCGCGACTACGCGGTGCAGGACATACTTCCCTTCGCTGACTTCGGCAAGGGCGATGTCCCCGGGCGCCACGGCGTCGCGGCCCTCCAGCAGGACGCTGTCCTTCTTGCCCTCGATGAACGGGAGCATGCTCAGGCCCCTGGTCATGATGATGACGGAGCGGCCTTCCTTTATGAGATCCCTCACCCCGCCGAGCAGGATGTCGTTGGGCATCGTGACGACGTTGTGGTTCATGGCTCGAGGAGTTGGGCCGCGCACACCCTTGCCGCTTCTTCGTCGGGACGGCAGTACAGGGCGTAGCAGGGCGTAGAGGATATTACTTTTTCGAAGGTGGAATGGAGCTTGTCGGCCATGTCGCGGTCGGACTTGAAACCGGAGCTCGAAGAGTAGAGGAGGACGTACGATTCGAACACCCCCAGCTTTTCGATGCGGTTTTCGGGGCTGCGCCTGATGTGCACGAAGGCTCCTGCGGGACAGTGTTCGTTCCTGTAGCAGGGCGTCTTACCGCTCCACGGGGAGCCGTACACCTCGACGCTGCCGTCGGGATTCACCCGCACTATCGGATTGTCGTCGTTGAGCAGCCGGCTGCCGGGGACGTGCTCCAGCCACAGGCGGCTGTGGGTGCTCTTGCCCGTGCCGCTCCGGGCCAGCCAGAGGAAGGCCCTGCCGCCGTTCACTATGACCGAGGCGTGCATTTCGAGGGTGCCGAGCCCGACGGTGCTGAAAGCGAACATGAGCATGGCCGCGTTGTTAAGGGCGAAGAGGGCCTGGGACGGGTCGAGCACCTTGAGGGCGGCATGCTTGAAGCCGCCATCCGCGACCACCCTGCCGCTGACGGGGCGTCCGGCACATGGACACATGTCAAAAACCCAGTCGGAGCCGCTCCTGTAGAGGATGACCACGGGCTGTCCGGGCTCTTCGCAGCCGCCGTACACCTTGGTGAGAGGCAGTTCCGGGAGATCCTTCACCACCTCCACCGTGAAGAGCGGGTTCCGGGCCTTCGGAGCCTCGAAGGGGGCGTACTGCCCAAGTTGTTCCCACAGCCCGTTCCCTTTGGGAATGGCGAACCGGAAAGCGTGTCCTGCGACGATGTAGGTCTTTGTCATATATCTCAACTTTCGCAAGTCCTTTTCACCGTCCTGCCGGTTTCTGCGGCAGTTTTCCAGGCGTAAAGGCCCGCGCACACTTTATTATCCATTATTTTGCAAATATAAGTGAAAAAAAAGGAAATTGATTATCTTTGCATACTATGAACGAAAGCATAAAACTCGACTACAATACCGGGCGGGAAACCCTCGCCATGCCGGAATACGGGCGCAACGTGCTCAAGATGGTGGAGGAACTCAAGGCCATGCCCTCGCGCGAAAAGCGGAGCGAGCAGGCCCGCGCCGTCATCAAGACGATGGAAATCCTCAATCCCCAGGTGCGGCAGCAGGAAGACTGGGAGCACAAACTCTGGGACCACCTATACATGATTGCAGGCTACGACCTCGACGTCGACGCCCCCTATCCGGCCCCCGTCAAGGAAGATTTTGAAACCAAGCCTGTCCCCATCCCCATGAAGGGCAGCCCCATCAAGGCCATGCACTACGGCCGCAACATCGAAAAGATAATAAACCTCATCTGCGAGCAGCCCGAGGGCGAAGTCAAGACCTTGCTGATCAAGAACCTGGCCGTGTACATGCGCCAGCAGTATCTCATCTGGAACAAGGACAGCGTGTCCGACGACACCATCTTCACCGACATCGAAAAGCTTTCCGGAGGCCGCATCTCGGTTCCCGATGGCCTGGAGCTCGGCAAGGTGTCGCAGGACGCCAACTTCTCGCGTCCCGGCCTCGGCAACCTGCAGCAGGGAGGCGGCAAGGGCTACGGCCGCAAATACCGCAACCGCAAGAAGAGATGAGGAAGTTCTTCGAAAGTCTTGCCTTCTGGCGCAACTGGGACGACGGCGAAAGGGCCGTCGCCGTGAAGATTCTGGGCTTCTTCGTGGCCGCGCTGGCGGTCTTCGTGCTCATCTCCACAGTATCCTACCTCTTCCACTGGCAGCAGGACATGAGCCTGCTGCAGGATCCCGAAATGATGGACGCCTCCGTCCCCGTGGGCAACCTGGCCGGCAAGCTGGGCTACAGGACGGGGCACCTGCTGGTGTGCAGGCTGTTCGGCCTGGGCAGCTTCGCCCTGCTCGTCATCCTCGCGGCCGTCAGCGCCCGCCTCATCGCCGGCCGCTGGCACTATCCGCTCATCAAGACCACCCTCATCGCCCTCTTCGGCGCATTCGTGGCTTCGGTGCTCCTCGCCTACGTGGGCAACCTGGCCGGGCTGCAGCATGCCTTCGGCGGCGGGCTCGGCGGCAGGTGCGGCGCACAGGTGGTCGGCTGGGCGACGAATCTCTTCGGAGTCATAGTCACCGGGCTGGGAGTGCTGCTGCTCATCGCGGCGTGGCTGTTCCTTTCTTCCAAAAAGTTCACCGAACTCCTCTCGGGCAGTTTCAAGCCGCGCGAACGGAAGCCAAAGCCCGAACCCGAACCCGAACCCGAACCCGAACCCGAACCGGAGCCCGAGCCGGAGCCCGAACCGGAACCCGAACCCTTGCCCCAGCCCGCACCCGCGGTTTCTCCCCTTCCTGACGCGCCCGCGCAGGCGGCCGGGGAAGGCCCCGGAATCGAGGTGGTCACCGACGATACCCTCGAAGCCGAAGTGAAGGAGCTTCCCCCCATCGACAACCGCATGGACCCGCCAGAGGGCCTGCCCTGGTACAAGTTCCCCAGCATCAACCTGCTCGACGACCACGCCTCCTCCAAGCGGGAGGTATCCAACGAGGAGCTCAGCCGCAACAACAACAAGATACGCGCGGCCCTGCTCACATACAAAATTGAAGTCACCGACGTAAAGGCCGTCATTGGCCCCACCGTCACGCTCTACAAGGTGAATCCCGCCCCCGGCGTGAAGATAGCCGAAATCAAGAAGCTCCAGGAAGACATCGCCCTGAGCCTCAAGGCCCGCGGCGTGCGCGTGGTGACCCTCCCCGACTGCGTGGGCATAGAGGTGGCCAACGACAGCCCCAGCATAGTGCCGCTCAAGAGCCTGCTCAACAGCGAGAGCTTCCGCAAGAGCAAATACGAGCTGCCCATCGCCATAGGCTACACCATCACGCAGGAAGTCAAGGTGTTCGACCTGAGCGACGCCCCGCACCTGCTCATCGCGGGTGCCACCAAGCAGGGCAAGAGCGTCGGCCTCAACGTAATCGTGTCGTCGCTCCTCTACAGCAAGCACCCGTCCGAGCTCAAGTTCGTCTTCATCGACCCGAAAATGGTGGAGTTCAGCTCCTACAATACGCTGCTGCACCACTATCTGGCCGTCCTTCCCACCGCCGGCGACGAAGACGAGGAGAGGCGCAAAGCCATAGTCAAGAGCCCGAAAGACGCCGAGAAGGTGCTCCGCAGCCTCTGCATCGAAATGGACGAGCGCTACAAGCTCCTCAGCGAGGCCGGCACCCAGAAGATAACCCAGTACAACGACAAGTTCAAGGCCCGCAAGCTCCGCCCCGACAAGGGCCACAGGTTCCTGCCGTACATAGTCACGGTGGTCGACGAGTTCGCCGACCTTACAATGGTCATAGGAGCTTCGCCTGAGGTGCGCGCCGCTTCCAAGAGCATCAGCAACTCCATCATCCGCCTGGCCCAGAAGGGCCGCGCCGCGGGCATCCACGTGATCCTGGCCACCCAGAGGCCTTCGGTGGACGTAATCTCCGGCCTCATCAAGAGCAACTTCCCGATGCGCATCGCATTCAGGGTGGCCTCCCGAATCGACTCCCAGACCATCCTGGACGCTCCGGGAGCCGAAAAACTGATAGGCCGCGGCGACATGCTCTGGAGCGCGGGGCTCGAGACCGAACGCATCCAGTGCGGTTTCGTGAGCGGCGAAGAAATCGACTCCGTAACCGGTTTCATCGGGGAGCAGCAGGGCTACAAGAAGAGCTACAACACCCCCTACTACCTGCCCGACGTGAGCGAAAGCTCCGAGGGCGGAGGCGGAACGGGCAGCCTGGGAGAGCTGGACGAGCGCTTCGAGGAAGCCGCCAAGATGGTGGTCACCACCCAGAGGGGTTCCACCAGCGACCTGCAGCGCAAGCTCGGCATGGGCTACGCCAAGGCCGGCCGCGTCATGGACCAGCTCGAGCAGGCCGGAATCGTCGGTCCGCAGGAAGGAAGCAAACCGCGCACGGTTCTTGTATCCACCCTCGAAGATCTCCAGACTCTCCTGGATCAACTCGGAAAATGAGAAAGACAGCCATAATCGCAGCTTTCATGCTCCTGGGAACGGCGGCATGGGGTCAGGGCGCCATCAAGGACATCATCGCCGTCATCCGCGGCAAGGACGTCGTCAGCTGTTCCTATTCATACACGATGAGGGGCGGCATGCCTCTCAAGGACAGCGGCACCGCCGAGTTGCAGGGGCACATGTACCACACCACGACCTCCGGTGGGCTTGAAACCTATTCCGACGGCACCACCTGCTGGGTGGTCGACCCGAAAGCCAGGGAGGTGGTCATCACCGAAGCCGGGGAAAGCATGGTGTCGCACCTCGACGAGTATATAGGCTATGTGCATATCTCCCGTTTCGACGGCAAGAACCTCTCCTGCACCATAGTCCGGCCCGACCGCGACGTCGACCTCGACTTCAGCGCCTCCGGCATCACCCTCACGGCACCGTCCCCTTCCGACGTCTCCCGTTTCGTCTTCGACGTATCCGCGCTCGACTCCTCATGGATCGTAACCGACCTGCGATGACCGAATTTCTCAGACAAGTCGCACGGCAATACTACACAGGCGGGCATGATTTCAGCCGCCTGTGTTTCGTCTTTCCCAACAAGAGGGCCGTTCTTTTCTTCAGGAAATATCTTGCCGAAGAAATAAAGAAGGACGGGCGGACCTGCATCGTTCCCGAGTGCCTCACCATGAACGATTTTTTCTGCCGCGTCACCTCAGCCCGCAAGGCCGACCGCATCCTTCAGCTGATCCGCCTGTACGAATGCTACTGCCGCCTGGTCAGGGAGCCCGAGCCGCTCGACGACTTCCTCTACTGGGGCGGAGTCATGCTGTCGGACTTCGACGACGTGGACAAGTACCTGGCCGACCCGGACAGGCTGTGGAAGAACGTGGACGAATTCAAGAGCATGCAGGACCTTTCCTTCCTGGAAGAGGACCAGCGCGACGCCATCCGCGAATTCCTCGGCCACTTCGACCGTGAAGGCGAAATCAAACGGGACTTCCTGCGCATCTGGAACATCCTCCTGCAGCTTTACAAGGACTTCAACTCCCGCCTCGTCGCCGAAGGGCTGGCATACGAAGGCATGATATACCGCAGCCTCGCCGACAGGCTCGACGGCGAAAGCGTTACGGACCTGCTCGGCCGGTCCTTCCCCGACGTCACCCTTTTCGTCTTCGCCGGCCTCAACGCCCTCAACGAATGCGAGAAAAAGTTGCTGGGAAAGATGAAGAACGCCGGCTGTGCACAGTTCTGCTGGGACTGGTTCAGCCCCGAGATAAAAGACAGCGCGAACAAGTCCTCCTTCTTCATGGCGCGCAATGTGGAGCGTTTCGGGCAAGATCTGCAATCCGGCGCCGAAAGCATGCCGAGGCCCGAAATCAACGTCCTCAGCGTGCCCTCTTCCATAGGCCAGGCCAAGCAGCTGCCCGGAATACTCAGGGCCATGGGCGGGCCGCACGACATCCGCACCGCCGTGGTTCTCCCGGACGAAGGCCTGCTGGTGCCGGTAATGAACAGCATCCCTGAAGAGATAGACAAGATAAACGTCACCATGGGCTACCCCATGAAGGGCAGCGAGTGGATGGGCCTGCTGAACATCATCTCCACCATGCAGCTCGGCCTGCGCGAGACTCCCGAAGGCCCGGCCTTCTATCACAGGCACGTGAAGGGGGTCTTCTCGAACGGGGTCTTCCGCAGCGCCCTGGACGACGCGGAACAGCAGACGGTCGAGAAGCTCAAGTCCTGCGGGAAGTTCTACGTTCCCGCCTCCGAATTCGCCTCCGGAGGCCTGCTGCAGGCCATCTTCCGCAAGGCGGAGGACAAGGCCTCGTACCTGAAAGACATCATCCTCCGCATAGCCCGCGCCATCCGCGAGGACAAGTCCCGCGCAATGGAGCTGGAATTCGCGATGCACACCTATCAGGCGGTCACACGTCTCCGGGAGCTCGATCCCCCGGTGACCGACAGGACCTGGTGGAAACTCTTCTTGCAGCTGCTCGCAGGCGACACCGTCCCCTTCAAGGGCGAGCCGCTCGAAGGCATGCAGATAATGGGGCCGCTCGAAACCCGCGCCCTCGACTTCGACAATCTGGTCATCCTCTCCTGCAACGAAGGCATGTTCCCGCGCAAGTCGGTGGCCTCGTCCTTCATTCCCCCGGAGCTGCGGAAAGGTTTCGGCCTGCCCACCTACGAGTTCCAGGACGCAATCTGGGCATATTACTTCTACCGCCTCATCCAGAGGGCCGGGAAAGTCTGGCTGGTTTTCGACTCCCGCACCGAGGGTGTCCGTTCCGGCGAGGAGAGCCGCTACATCAAGCAACTCTCGCTCGTCTACGGCTTCAAGCTCAGGCGCCACGTGGTGAGTTCCGTCGCGCACGGCAGGGAGATTCCCGACAGTATCCCCAAGACCGAAGAGGACCTCGCCGTCATGGCGTCGCCGGATTTTCATCTCAGCGCGTCGGCGATGAGGCAGTACCTGAACTGTCAGGCCAGTTTCTACTATGCCAGCATAAAGGGGCTCAAGGAGCCCGACGAGCTGGAGGAAACCCTCGATGCGGGCATGCTGGGAAGCGTGCTGCACACCGTGATGCACGCCCTGTATTCCTCCAATCCGTCCGAACCGGATGAAAAACGCCTCAAGCCTCTCGCGGAAGTAGGCAAAACCCGCCTGCAGGCCCTTATAAAGGATACGGACGGCCTCGGCGCGCAGGTGAGAATGCGCATCCTGCAGAAACTCGGGAACGCGCCCGAAGTCACCGGTCGCAATCTCGTCTACGAAGACATCATCTGCCGTTACGCCCGCAGGATTCTCGAAAGCGACCTATCCCTCCTCGAGAAAAAGGGACTCCCGTCCTTCAAGATACTCGGCCTGGAAGAATTCAGGGAAACGCAGATAGGCGGGTTCCGCTTCATCGGTTACATCGACAGGCTCGACTGCTTCGACCCGGGCACGGTCCGCATCGTGGACTACAAGACCGGCAAAGTGGAGGACAATGAAATGGAAATCACCGACGACAACGCGGAAAACGTGCTTGCCGCCCTCTTCGGAAACAGCAACAAGGACAGGCCGGGCATAGCCCTGCAGTTCTACATCTACGACCGTTTCATGGAGGGGAAGACCGGAGGCAGGACCATCCTCAACAGCATCTACCAGACCCAGCGCCTCTTCACCGAGGAGGTGCACACCGTTCCCGTCAGCAAGGTTTTCGTCGAAGGGGTCGAGTCGCGCCTGACCGGGAAACTGGATGAACTGCGCAATCCCGAGGCCGCATGGAAGCGTACCGGCGACGACAAAACCTGCTCGTATTGTAAATTCAAGATTATCTGCGGGAGATGATAGAAGTCAATAAAGCATCCGCCGGTTCCGGCAAGACATACACTCTGGCCCACACCTACATCGACCTGCTGCAGGACGAGCTGGCGTACAGGCACATCCTCGCCGTCACCTTCACCAACAAAGCCACGGCCGAGATGAAGGAGAGGATACTGAAGTACCTGGCCGAAGATCCGGCGAAGCGGGACATGCTCGTCAGGATACTGCACGACTACAGCGCCTTCGCCGTCAGCACCATCGATCGCTTCTTCCAGCGGGCCCTCAAGTCGTTCGCAAGGGAAATCGGACAGATGGCCGACTATCAGGTGGAACTCGACCGCGACGCGCTCATCAAGGAGGCCATGGACCGCATCCTGGATTCGCTCACCGGCGAGGAATCCCAGAATGAAATCATGGGCTGGCTGTGCGAAAACGTGGCCGACAAGCTCGAAAGCGGGGTGAAGCCCAACCTGGACAAGAGCCTGTATGAAATGGGCAAAAAGCTGGGGAGCGAAGAACGCCGGCGCCTCCGCGCGGAACACGGTCTCGGCGATGAAGAGTTCTCGAAGGAGAGGCTCGCAAAGGTGCGCAAAAGCTGCCGGAAGATAATCCGGAAATTCGCCTCGGACGTTAAGGCCGCCGCACAGGACCTGCCGTTCTACAACAACAAGAACGCCGACAAGCAGCGGGAAGAGTACCTCCGCACCGTCTGGTACAAACAGATCGAATATCCCAAGAAGACCTTGGAAGACAAGGCGGATGGCACGCCCTTCATGGACCTGTTCGGAAAGCCTTTCATCGTTTACAATACCGCAAGACGGGTGGAATCCCAGGTGTTCAGCCTCGGACTTGCGAGAGAGTTCTTCCGGGAGTTCGAAGCCCTCATGCGAGAGAAGAACGTCCTCTGTCTGGACGATTCCAACACCCTGCTGGCCAGGATTATAGCCGGGAGCGACGCGCCCTTCGTGTACGAAAAGCTGGGCGTCCGCTACGAACACTTCCTGCTGGACGAATTCCAGGACACCTCCATTATCCAGTGGGAGAATTTCCTGCCCCTGCTCCGCGAAAGCGAATCTTCAAACATGCGCTCCCTCATCGTGGGGGACGTCAAGCAGAGCATCTACCGCTGGCGCGACTCCGACTGGACCCTGCTCGCCGAAAGGGTGCAGCGTGAATTCCCCTCATCGAAGGAGAAATCCAGCACGGAGAACCGCCGGAGCTGCCGGGAAATAGTCGAATTCAACAACGACTTCTTCCCTTACGCCGCAAAGTATCTCGGCATGGAAGCCCTCTACTCGGACGCCAGGCAGACTGCACTGTACAACGACGCACAGCGGGGCCATGTCAGCATCACATTCTGCCCCGCTGACGAAGAGATCCTGAAAGTGGTGGAATCCATAGACGCGGCACGCGAGGCAGGGGCCGGATTCAAAGACATCGCCATACTGGTACGAAAAAACAAACAGGGCTCCGATATCGCCGCTGAGCTCATCGCCCGCGGATATCCGGTAGTCTCTGACGACTCCCTCAATATAAACGCATCGGTAACAGTACGCAAACTTGTAAGCCTGCTGAGCTGTCTGGAAAACCCCGAAGACAGCCTCAACGCATACATCATCCGCGACACGAAGGTGCAGTTCCCCCGGGATTATCATTCTCTGGTGGGCCTCTGCGAGAACCTCCTCGGCCAGCTGAAAGAAAAAGATCCGGAAAACTTCGCGGGAGAGACCCTTTTCATAGAGGCCTTCATGGACGTCCTCCGCGAATGGACGGAAGTGAACGGCAACAGCCTCCGCTTCTTCCTGGAACACTGGAGCGAAAAAAACCGCTGTATCAGCTCTCCCGAAAACTCCGACTCCATTACCGTAATCACCGTCCACAAGGCGAAAGGACTGGAGTTCCCCTACGTCATCTTTCCCTTTGCCGAGAAGGTGGAAATCTACAAGGCCGAGGAGCGCTGGTGCTGGCTCGACGTTTCCGGCACCCCCTTCGACGAGGCCGTATCGGGCGTGTACTCAGTGCTGCTCGACGAAGGTTCTTCCCGCTCGCTCTTCGCCCGGGCGTATGAAGAGGAAACCCGTATGCAGAAGGTGGACAACATGAACATCTTCTACGTGGCTCTCACGAGAGCCAAGTGCTGCCTTCACATTATAGCCGCCAATGCCCCAAAGAACCACAAGACGGGCGTGGCGCACAATTTCTCCCATATCCTCTGGGACTTCTGCGGCGGACAGCAGGGCCTGTCCCGCGGCACCATGTACGATTTCTCCGCCTTCCGGCGCGAAACGGGCAAGGCCGAAAGCGATTTCCCGGCGGATTATCCCATAATTCCCATCGGCGGCAGGCTCACCGCATCCAACGACGCCTCCGACTTCTTCGGTCCCGAAGGCGAAGTGGGCGTGGAAGCGTCTCCGAGACGGAACGGTGTGGTGCTTCACGGCATCATGGCGGGGGTCAGGAGCGCGGACGACCTCGAAGGAGCAGTGCGCGACGCCGTGCTGAAGGGACAGCTCGACAGCGCCCAGGCGGAAGACGCCCTCGCGCTGCTCGCCGCCCGCATAGCCGGACACCCCGAATTCTTCGATGGCAAGGGATACAACGAGGTTACCATCATAGACTCCGACGGCGACGACCACCGCCCCGACCGCGTGATCATAGGCGACGGCGGGAAGGTGACAGTATTGGACTACAAATTCGCCAAACCGGAAAGCGGACACCGCAGCCAGGTGAGAAACTATATGGATCTCTACCGGAAACTCGGCTACCCGAAGGTCGAGGGGTATCTGTGGTACGTCTTCCCCGACAGGATAGAAAGCGTCGGTTGACCGTTTTTACGGGGAAATGTTTATTTTTGCGGGATATATGGGAAACGACGATTTTTCACGGCTTGAACTGAGTCTGCCTGCAGCGCAGGCGAACTACCGTTATTTCCGTTCGCTGCTGGAGAGCGACACGCGCATGCTGGTGCTCGTGAAGGCCAACGCGTACGGCCACGGAGCCGTGGAATTCGCCGGCATGATGCAGCAGGCGGGGGCCAATTATCTGGCCGTGGCGCTGCCCGTGGAAGGCATCGAGCTCCGCAGGGCAGGTATCTCCATGCCCGTCATGGTGCTCACATCCGGCACCGACTTCTTCGAAGAGATGGCGGATTACCGCCTGGAGCCCTCGATTCCCAATCTGGACACGCTCAAGGCTCTGGTGGACGTGCTGGAAAGACGCGGCATCACGGGTTTCCCCATCCATGTCAAGCTCGACACCGGCATGCACCGGCTCGGTTTCATGACCGAAGAGCTGCCGGAGCTGCTCCGCTACCTGTCCGGCTGCGACAGGGTGAAGGTGGTGTCCTGCTTCTCGCATCTCGCCGTTGCCGAAGACCCGGCCCAGGACGACTTCACCCTGAGCCAGATACGGCTTTTCGAACGGAATGCGACGGCGCTGGGCGACGCGCTGGGCTACAAGCCCATGTGGCACATTCTCAACTCCGCCGGAATCGAGCGTTTTCCGCAGTATCAGTGGGACATGGTACGTCTGGGCATAGGCATTTACGGAATCAGCGCACTGCCGGACGTGCATCTTGAACCGGTCGCCTCGCTAAAGGTCAAAGTGCTGCAGGTCAAACATCTGCAGCATTCCGACGGCACCATAGGCTACGGCCGGCAGGGCCGCATCGCCGCCGGAGGATCCACCATCGCCACCATTCCCTGCGGCTACGCCGACGGGCTCGACAGGCATCTTGGGCAGGGCAACGCTTCATTCGGGATCAACGGCCGCCGCGCCCCCACCATAGGCAATATCTGCATGGACATGTGCATGCTCGACGTGACTGGCATCCCCTGCAAGGTGGGCGACACCGTCACCATATTCGGGAAGGACCCGACCGTGGCGGAACTCGCCGAAAAGCTGGGCACCATCCCCTACGAGATTCTCACCGGCGTTCCGCGCCGCATCGAGAGGATAATCGTCAGAAAATAGCTGCCGGGGGATCCCGTTACGAAAGCTCGTCCCACATTGCATCGAGGATACGGCGGTCTTTCTTCGTGGGACGGCCGGCTCCCCTGTCGCGGCGCACGAAGAAGGTTTCAGCCGGGGCGTGGAACTTGGCGAGTTCGCTCTCGGGGGTGATATTCTCGGCGTAGTCGGCCACGAGCGCGGCGCCCACGCGCCGGTCGAGCCCCTGCCTCACCCGGTAGCTGATGACAGCGGGCCCTTTGCGGACAGATATCACGTCTCCGGGCTTCACTTGCTTGGAGGGCTTCGCATTCACTCCGTTCACCTGCACCTTGTTGCCGTGGCAGGCTTCGGTGGCTTCGCTCCGTGTCTTGAAGGCACGGATGCACCACAGGTACTTGTCTACCCTTTCGTCCATTACTGAAGCGTTTCGAGGAAGAGATGATGACGCACCCCGTCGAGTTTTTCGGGGCACACCTTTGCGACTATTTCGAGCCCGAAGGCGAGGGCATGCCCTGCGCTGCGGCCGGTGATGACGCGCCCGCAGGTGATGGCTGTACGCGGTTCGAACCTGAGCCCCGCGGCTTCCAGATTGTCTTCGAAACCGTCGAAGCATGTTGCCGTCGTCCCCTCGATACCCTTCAGCTGAGTGAGCACCAGGCCGGGAGCCGCACAGATGCAGGCGACGGTGCCTCCCTCGTCGTAATGCTCCTGCATGAGCTTCATCAGGGGCTTGCACGCCGCCAGGTTGCGGGTGCCGGGCATGCCTCCCGGGAAAATGAGCACGTCTTTTTCGGTGGTGCCCCGGTGATCCGGTTCCATGAACGGGAGACAGCCGTCCGCCCCTATCGTGACCCCGTGCGAGGAGCACACGAAGGGTTCTTCGCCGATTGCGATGAGTTCGCTCCTAAGACCTGCCCTGCGCAGGACGTCGTTGGTGCCGAGGGCCTCTACGTCCTCGAAGCCGTCCGCAAGAAAAATGTAGATTCCTTTCATACCGAAAAAATAAGTATCTTCGCGTTCGTAAATATAGACAAATTATTCTTGAGCAAAAATAGTGCACGGGTAATGGAAGAAGAAAAAAAACTGTATCCTTTCAGGCTTGCGGCGCTTGAAGACACTCTCCCCTGGGGCAGCGAACAGTGGCAGCTGGCCGATCTGGGCTGGAGGGACACCGCAGTGAGGGACGGCTGGCTCGCCGCCAACACAATGGGCGAAATAATGGAAACCTATCTCGACCGCGTAGTGGGCGACGAAGTCTTCGAGTGGTACGGCCGGCAGTTCCCGTTCCTGGTCAAGCGCCTGAAAATCAATGGAAAGATGCCCCTTACAGTATGTCCTCCCGACGACATAGCCTCGCAGCGTTACGATTCCCTCGGGCACGAAAAGCTCTGGTACGTCCTGAGTGCCGAAAAGGGCGCAAGGCTGCTGCTCGGCCTGCGGGGGGAAATGGACGTGACTTCCTTCATGGAAGCCTGCGCAGACGGCTCCATAGAAAACAGCCTGAACTCCACCGGCATCAAGCCGGGCGATGTCTTCCACATCCCCCCGGGCGTTCCCCACTGCCTGTCCGGCAATGCCGAGGTGCTGGAAATCAGCGAGTCCAGCGCCCTTGACTTCCTTCTGTCAAGCTGGAACGGGCCCCTGCCCGATCGCGGAACCGGCCTCGACCTAGGTCTTGTGGAAGCCCTTGATTTCATCAATCTGGGAAGATTTCCCGCCGAGCACCTTACCGGCATCAGCACCGAGCCCCGAAGGGACTCCGACCCCGAAAACGTCCTGCGCCTGGTGAGCCTTCCGCAGTTCAGCTGCAGCCTCATTTCGCTGGAGGATCCGCTGCGCATTTCGGCGGGCGAAGGCAATTCCTGCGTGGCGTACAGCTGCATTCGCGGCGGACTCTCCGTCCGGCTCCCGAAAGATGACGACGGCCAAACGCCCGGTCTGACCGTCAAGTCCGGCGAAACCGTGCTGATTCCCGCCGAATGCGACGAGTTCTTCCTGGTCCCGACGGATCCCGGCACCTCCCTGGTCGAAACCCTCGTGGAAAGGCGGCCGGAATAGAAAGAAAAGTGCCCGATTACTCGAGCACTTCTCCTTCAGGGTTCAGAAATTCATATTGCAGGATGCTGTTGGACGTGGATTCCACGAGCCTCAGCTTGCACTTGTACTTGCGGCGCCATTTCGCGATGAACGAGTTCCATCCGCGTGACAGATAGGCCCCCAGAATGGGGCTCGTGCGGAGCGAGAGGGACTTTACCCCCCTGTCGCCCACGAAATAGGAGAGCTTGCGCTCTATCTGCTCGTCGATGATTACCGTCGAGGCTATCTTGCCCGTGCCGTGGCACAGGGGGCATTGCTCGGAAGTGTTGATTTCCGTAGCCGGACGGATTCGCTGACGGGTGATCTGCATGAGGCCGAACTTGGTGAGCGGAAGCACGTTGTGCTTCGCCCTGTCAGTCTCCATCTGCGCCTGCATATACTTGAACAGGGCATTCCGGTGCTCCACGTTCTCCATGTCGATGAAGTCGACTATGATTATGCCACCCATATCGCGCAGCCTGAGCTGACGCGCAATTTCCTCGGCTGCGAGCTTGTTGACCTCGAAGGTGTTTTCCTCCTGGTCGGTCGTCTTGGCCCGTATGCCGCTGTTCACGTCCACTACGTTGAGAGCCTCGGTGCTTTCGATTACAAGGTATGCGCCCTGTTTCATGGGCACGACCTTGCCGAAGGAGCTCTTGATCTGCCGGGTTACTTCGAAATGGTCGAAGATGGGCTCCCGGCCCTCGTAGAGATGGACGATTTTTTCCTGTTCGGGGAGTATCAGGGAGATGTACTTCCGGATATCCTCGCAGGTGGAAGCGTCGTTCACATAGATTCCCGTGAACGAATCGTTCAGAAGGTCCCGAAGGACGGTGGTGGTCTTGGAGTACTCGGTGAACAGGAGTTCGACCCCCTTGTTCCTGGCTATTTTCTGCCATGAGCTTTCCCACTTTTCGATGAGGGACTTGGTCTCGGCCACCAGCACCGAGGCGTTCTTGCCTTCGGCGGCGGTGCGGATGATAGCCCCGTAGTTGCGCGGGAGTATGCTCTTCACAAGGGTCTCCAGCCTTCTCTTTTCTTCGTGAGAGGAGATTTTCTGGGAGATGCTTACCTTTTCGGCGAAAGGCAGCAGTACAATGTTGCGTCCTGCCAATGAAATTTCCGCAGTGAGCCTGGAGCCCTTCGTGGAGATAGGTTCCTTTACAATCTGCACCACCACCATCTGGCCGGCCTTGAGGTGGTCCTCGATGCGCCCTTCCTTTTCCAGCGCCTTGCCCAGCCGGATGCCGGCATACAGACTGCGAAGGTTACGGTTGGGGTTGCTGTCCCGGACGAACTGGTCGTAGGCCCCGAAGTAGAGGCCGAGGTCGAGATAGTGGATGAATGCTTCCTTGCTGTCGCCTATGTCCACGAAAGCGGCGTTCAGGGAAGGGAGTATCTTCTTGACTCTGCCAAGATATACGTCCCCCACGGAGAAACTGTGGCCCTGGCTCGACTCGTTGTTGTACTCGATGAGCCGGTGATTTTCCATCAGGGCTATCTTGACTTCTTTCGGCGAGACGTCGACCACAAGGTTCTTTTCCTGTGCTTTCTGGTCTTCCATTGGATGATTTTAGACGGTGCTTATTAAAAGAGGCTCGCCGGATCCCCCGTACGAGCCTCCCTCGACAATTATTTCTTTTTATGTCTGTTGAGGCGCAAGCGCTTTTTACGCTTGTGCGTGGACATTTTATGTCTCTTTCTCTTCTTTCCGCTAGGCATGTTGATGAATATTAATTATTTTTTGAGGTCGGCGATGAAGACTTTGGCAGGCTTGAAGGCGGGAACGTCGTGCTCGGGAATGACGAGAGTGGTCTTGGCTGTGATGTTGCGGGCGGCCTTCTGGGCGCGATGCTTTACGATGAAGCTTCCAAATCCACGGAGATATACCGGATTGCCCTTGGCGAGACTCTTCTTGATGGACTCCATGAAGGCTTCAACCACTGATTGAACCTGAATTTTCTCGATGCCGGTCTGCTTGGCGATCTCGTTTACGATTTCTGCTTTTGTCATGATTTTAGAGTTTTAGTTGTGTACTGTTTTCGTTTAGGAGCACAAAAGTAGATATAATTTTTTAATAATCAAACCTCTAGAATGAGTTTTTCTCAATCTTTTGCAATGGCACGGAGATTGACGATATTCAGCACACGGGGAAAAACGCCCCTTGACTGACATTTTGACAGAGACATATGAAAGAAAACAAACAATACGCATTTCCCGCAGGAGCCGAAGTGAGCATCATTCCGGTGATGCAGGGCGAGGAGATAAGGGAGGTAAACGATTCCGAACTCCCTGACACTCTGCCGGTTCTGGCGCTCAGGAACGCCGTTCTGTTCCCCAACGCCGTGTTCCCCGTGACCATTGGCAGGGACAAGAGCATCAGGCTCATAAAGGAGGCCGAAGAACACGGTTTCTTCGTGGGCTGCGTCCCCCAGACCGACGTCACCGTCGAGGACCCGAGGGAGAAGGACCTGTATCCTTACGGCACCGTGGCCAAGATAATCAAGAGCCTCGAAATGCCGGACGGCACCATCACGGCCATCCTCCAGGGCATCAAGCGCTTCTCGCTCGACGCCATCCTCGACTACGAGCCCTTCCTCACCGCCAGGGTCCACTATCTCGACGACTACCTGGCCGACAAGGACAGCGCCACCGTGAAGGCCATCGCCGATTCCCTCAAGGACAACGCCATCCAGATCGTGCGCAACACCTCCATGGCCTCGCGCGAGGCCATAGCCGCCATACGGAGCATCTCCGACTTCAAGTTCCTGGTGAACTTCATCGCCACCACGGTCGAGGTGGACGACTTCTCCGACAAGATAGAGCTTCTCCAATATGATGACATACGTGCACGCGCGATGAAGCTTTTGAGCCTGCTCAACATGGAAATCGAACTTTCCAAGATCAAGCAGGACATCAACCAGAAGGTGAAGAGCGAAATCGACCAGCAGCAGAGGGAGTACTACCTCAACAACCAGCTCAAGACCATCCAGGAAGAGCTGGGAATGGACGAGGGCGAAGACTACGACAAGCTCAAGGAGCGCGCCGCCAAGAAAAAGTGGCCGAAGGAGATTGCCGAAGCCTTCGAGAAGGAACTCAACCGCCTGCAGAAATATTCGCCGAACTCCCCCGACTACAGCGTGCAGTACAACTACCTCGACTTCATGCTCAACCTCCCGTGGGACGAAATGTCCGAGGACAACCTCGACCTTTCCCACGCCCAGCAGGTGCTCGACGAGGACCACTTCGGCCTCGAGTCGGTGAAGGACAGGATCATCGAATATCTCGCGGTGCTCAAGCTCAAGGGCAACATGAAGTCGCCCATACTCTGCCTCTACGGCCCTCCGGGAGTTGGCAAGACCAGCCTCGGCAAGAGCGTGGCAAAGGCCCTCGGGCGCAAGTACGAGAGGATTTCCCTCGGCGGCCTGCACGACGAGGCGGAAATCCGCGGTCACCGCAAGACCTACATCGGAGCCCTCCCGGGCCGCATCCTGAACGCGATCGCCCGCGCCGGCAGCTCCAATCCGGTGATAGTGCTCGACGAAATCGACAAGGTGGGCGCCGACTACAAGGGCGATCCCTCCTCGGCGTTGCTGGAGGCCCTCGACCCCGAGCAGAACGCCACCTTCCACGACAACTACCTCGACCTCGACTACGACCTTTCCCACGTGCTGTTCATCACCACGGCGAACGGCATCTCGAGCATACAGCCGGCCCTGCTCGACAGGATGGAGGTGATCAACGTCACCGGCTACCTGGCCGAGGAGAAGGCCGAAATCGCCAGGAACTTCCTGGTGCCCAAGCAGCTGGAGGCCCACGGTCTCGGGCGCGACGAGCTCAGCATAGAGCCTTCCGCCATAGCCGAGATAATCGACCAGTACACCCACGAATCGGGCGTCCGCGGCCTTGAGAAGCAGATTGCCAAGCTCGCCCGCGTCACCGCCAAGAAGATAGCCCTCGGTCAGGATCATCCCTCCGAAATCAGGAAGGAGCACCTCAAGGAATACCTCGGCCTGCCCACCGCCTTCCACGACAAGCAGAAGGGCAACGAAGGCCCCGGCGTGGTGACCGGCCTGGCCTGGACCGAAATGGGCGGGGAAATCCTCTTTGTCGAGAGCAGCGTCTCCGGAGGCAAGGGAGCCCTCACCATGACGGGCAACCTGGGAGACGTGATGAAGGAATCCGCCACCATCGCCTACCAGTACATCAAGGCGCATCCCGAAATGGTGAAGATGACCAGCGAGCAGTTCGCCGCGAAGGACGTCCACGTTCACGTTCCCGAAGGGGCCGTCCCGAAGGACGGGCCTTCCGCCGGCATCACCATGGTGTCCTCCATGGTGTCGGCCTACAGGGGCGAAGCAGTCAGGAAGGGCATAGCCATGACCGGCGAAATGACCCTGCGCGGCCGCGTCCTCCCCGTCGGAGGCCTCAAGGAAAAGGTGCTGGCGGCCAAGCGGGCGGGAGTCCATACCATCCTGCTAAGCGAACAGAACCGCCGCGACATCGAGGACATAAAGGAAATCTACGTGAAGGGCCTCAGTTTCGTGTACGTAAAGGAAATTCAGGAGGTCATCGACTTCATCTTCGAGAAATGAACGTAAAGATAGAGGAATCCTGGCGGCAAGCCCTGCAGAGTGAGTTCGACAAGCCTTACTTTGAGGGGCTTGTCTCGTTCCTGCACGCCGAAAAGGAGAACGGGAGGACCATCTACCCTCCCGGAAGCCGGATTTTCAGGGCCTTCGAGCTCACCCCGGTACAGGACGTCAAGGTGGTGATCCTCGGCCAGGACCCGTACCACAACCCCGGCCAGGCGATGGGCCTGAGTTTCTCGGTGCCCGACGGCATGCCCGCTCCCCCGTCCCTGGTGAACATCTACAAGGAGATAGAAAACGACCTCGGCATAAGGATGGGCGGAACCTTCAACCTCGAACCGTGGGCAAGGCAGGGCGTGCTGCTCCTGAACTCCATCCTCACGGTGCGTGCCGGCCAGGCCGCCTCCCACGAAAGGATAGGCTGGGAGATTTTCACCGACGCGGTCATAAAATACATTTCCGACAACCGCGACGGGGTGGTCTTCATGCTGTGGGGGAATTACGCCCGCGGCAAGGCTCCGCTCATAGATGCACAAAAGCACCTTGTCCTCCAGGCGGCGCACCCCTCCCCCCTCGCCCGTGGCGCGTTTTTTGGATGCAGACACTTCTCGAAAGCAAACGATTATCTGACCTTCAAGGGCAAAACACCTGTAAATTGGCAACTGTAGCTTTATTTCCGGGATCCTTCGATCCCTTTACCGCCGGACATCTGAACATCCTGCAGAGGGCGCTCACCATGTTCGACGAAGTGGTTGTAGCCATCGGCGTCAACCAGGACAAGAGGGGTTTCTTCACCGTCGAGCAGAAGATGGACATCATCCGTCAGGCCACCAAGGGCCTGGACGGCGTGAAGATAATCCATTACGACGGACTCACCGCCGACGCATGCAGGGAACTGGGAATCAGGCACATAGTCCGCGGCGTGAGGAACTTCATGGACTTCGAGACGGAGCAGAGCAACGCCGACGCGAACCGTCGCCTCAACCCCGATGTCGACACCGTCATCATCCCCACCGCCCAGGAATTCTCTCACATCTCGTCCAGCGCGGTGCGCGACATCATCCGTCACGGAGGAGACACCAGCACGTTCATGCCCCAAGGCGTCAATCTGCCGGAAATCAATGTTTAAAAGGGTCCTTCTTTCTTTCTGCATGCTGCTCGCTGCGATTGCCGCAGGCGGACAGCAGCGCTACGAAAAGCTGGACAGCCTCATGGACGTGTATGTCCGGAGCATCCGCACCGAAAGCGAGGAGGCCAAGTCGGGAGAAGCCGACTACATGATAGGAGCCGCCGCCGATTCCGCCACCAGGCAGCACATCGCGCTGTGGCTCTTCGATTATTACAAAGAGTCGCGCGTCATGGGCGAGGAAGCGGTGGCAATCCACATCTACGACAGGTGGTTCGCCGACGGTACAGTCCCGATGCGCAGCGAATTCGACGCTATGGACGCCAAGCTCTTCGCCGACTTCAACCGCAACTCCCTCATAGGCATGCAGGCCCCTGAAATCTGCCTGCGCAAGCCCTGCGGAGGCACCGTGACCATACCCTCGGGCGGCAGGGCCGCGATGCTCTGGTTCTTCGACACGGCCTGCGGAAAGTGCAGGGTGGAGGCGGAGGTGCTTCCCTCCGTGCTGGAGCAGGACACGCAGGTGAGCGTAACTTTCTATGCGGTGTATGCCGGGCAGGACAGGAAGTCGTGGCGGCAGTTCCGCCGCAGTTTCAAGGTAAAGAACCCGCTCGTCAGGATTGTCCATCTCTGGGATCCGGAGATAGACAGCGACTACCTGCGCCTGTACGGCGTGATCTCCACGCCCAGGCTCTACATGGTGTCTTCCCGGGGCGAAATCATCGGCCGCCGACTCGAGGTGGAGAACCTCCCCGAGATGTTCAGCCTCGCAGGAATCATCGAAGACTATTTGAAAAACGGTCAATAAGACAAGGATTTGAATCACGCAACGATGTTTTAAATTTTTATATGATGAAAAAATTATCCGTATTCATCGCCGCGCTTTTTGCGGCCCTGAGCCTGAGCGCCCAGGGAAATCCAATGATGCAGGCCCTTCCCAACGACCCCGCAGTCCGCGTCGGAAAGCTTGAGAACGGCCTCACCTATTACATCCGCCACAACGAGCTTCCCCAGAACAGGGCGGAATTCTACCTTGCCACCAACGTGGGCGGCATCTACGAGACCCCCGACCAGGACGGTCTCGCCCACTTCCTCGAGCACATGTGCTTCAACGGCACCGAGCGCTTCCCCGGAAAGGGCATCCTCGACTACCTGCAGAGCATAGGCGCCGAGTTCGGCCGCAACATCAATGCGTCCACGGGCTTTGAGGAAACCCAGTACATGCTCAACAACATGCCCGTCGAGCGTGCCACGGTGGCCGACACCTGCATCCTCATCCTCAGCGAGTACGCGCACTATGTCACCAACTCCACCGAGGAGATAGACCTCGAGCGCCCCGTCATCATCGGCGAGAAGCGCCAGCGCAACACCGCCCAGTGGCGCACCTTCGAGAAGAGCATCCCCTTCTATTTCGGCGACACCAAATACGGCAGCTGCACCCTCATCGGCAGCCAGGAGAATCTCGAGACCTTCGACCCGCAGAGCCTCCACAATTTCTACGCATCATGGTACCATCCCGACAGGCAGGCCGTGATTGTCGTGGGCGACGTCGATCCCGACCGCATCGAAGCCAAAATCAAGGAATACTTCGGCCGCATTCCCAAGTGCGAGAATCCCCAGGCCAGGCCCGAGATTCCCTTCCCGGCCAACAAGGAGACAGTCGTAGGCATAGTCACCGATCCCGAAACCCCCAATCCCTCGATCGAGATGGCATGGAAGAGCGAGGCCCAGCCCGAGGAGATGAACGCCACCATCGTCGGGCAGCTCAACAACCTCGTAAAGAGCCTCGTCGGCCGTATCATGGACGAGCGCTTCACCGACATCACCTCCAAACCGGGCGCACCCTTCCTCAACGCGAACTTCTACATTGGCGACCTCATCTATGAGACCGTTGAAGCCGCAGCCGGAGACGCCGACCTGCGCGAAGACAATATCCTCGAAGGCTTCCGCGCCTTCTACACCGAAATCGAGCGCATGAAGCGCTACGGTTTCACCGCCGCCGAATACGAGCGTGCCAAGGCCGACATAATCTCGATGGAAGAGGCGGCCGTGGAGCGCGCGGCAACCCGCAAGAACCCCGAGTTCATCCGTGAACTGCTGAACAATTTCTTCGACCAGAAGAGCTATCTCGAGCCCGCCATGAAGAAGCAGATCACGGAGGCCCTCCTCGGACAGATCGGAGTCGACCAGCTCAACCAGATAGTTCCGCAGCTCATCACCGACGAGAACCTGGTGGTCATCTACAGCGGTCCCGAGAAGGAAGGCTATCCCACTCCCTCGAAGGAGCAGATCCTGCAGATAATCGAAGAGGTCAAGGCCTCCGACATCGAGGCTCCCCAGGGCGAGGAAGTGGCGGCCGACCTGCTCAACCCCGCCTCCATCAAGGCCGGAAAGGTCAAGAAGACCGCTCCCGCCAGCTACGGCTCCACCAAGTGGACCCTCAGCAACGGAGTCGAGGTATATCTCCTTCCCACCGACTGCCGCAAGGACCAGATACTCCTCAACCTCTGGCGTGAAGGCGGCGAGACCCTCATCGCCACCGCCGACCTCCCGTCCTTCGAAGGCACCATCACCTCGCTCTTCGAGCAGAATTCCGGCGTGGCCGGCTTCTCCGGCACCCAGCTCAAGAAGATGCTCACCGGCAAGAACGTCAGCATGTCTCCGTATGTCACCACCCTCACCCACGGCATCTCCGGCTCCTCCACCAAGAAGGACCTCAAGACCGCCTTCGAGCTCATGTACCTGATGTACACCGCCCCGCGCTTCGACGCCGACGAGTATCAGGTGGGTCTCGACCAGATCCGCTCGATGCTGCCCGGCCTTGCCGAGAATCCCCAGTACAAGCTCCAGAAGAAGCTTTACGACGTGCTCTACGACGGCAATCCCCGCAGCCTCGTGATTTCCGAGGAAGTGCTGGACAAGGCTTCGATAGCCACGGTCGAAAGGGTGTACAAGGAACTCTTCAAGGGCACCGCGGGCCTCAAGCTCCAGATTACCGGCGACTTCAATCCCGACGAAATCAAGCCTCTTGTTGAAAAATACGTGGGCGGCATCAAGAAGGGCGGCAAGGCCACGGCCTGGAAGGACAACACTCCCAAATACGTGAGCGGCATCGTTCCCGTGATGGATCCCGTCAAGATGAAGACCCCGCAGAGCACCGCCGTCCTGGTGTACCACACTCCCATGGAATACACCCAGACCAACAAGGCCGCCCTCGACGCCATCAGCTACATCCTTGACATGCGTTACACCGCCAGCCTCCGCGAAGAGATAGGCGGCACCTACGGAGCCAGCGCCCCCTCCATGCTGAGGGATCTTCCCGAAGCCCAGGGGCTGGTGCAGGTAATCTTCCAGTGCGACCCCGAAAAGCGCGAAATCCTCGTGAAGACCGCCAAGGAGCAGTTCGCAGAGCTCGCCCTTAACGGCCCCACCAAGGAAGAGTTCGACATGACGGTCCTGAACCTCAAGAAGAACGTTCCCGAAAAGAGGCTCAACAACAGCTACTGGCAGAGCCTCGTCAAGAGCTACATCCTGCTTCCCGTAGAAGTCGACAAGGCCTATGAGGACGCCGTGAACAATCTCACCGCTGACGACGTCAAGGCGGCCGCCGCCGCTCTCGTCAATTCCGGCAACCTGGTCGAATTCGTTCAGATTCCCGAATAATCGCTACACAGTCAGCGCGAATGAGGGCGGCTCAAAAGTGAGTCGCCCTCATATTTTTCCACGCCTCAAGTGACGTTAATGGTCCATCAGCTTGACAGTATATGGGCAAAAATGGCCGTTTTTGACCATACAGGTCCACTTGAATGTACCTTTAGGAGCACGAGGAGGCAGAAAAGAGGCTGCATTCAAGCAATAACCAACCCCTTTTCTGTTGATTGTCAGAAAAAAACGTATATTTGCAAAAATAAAGCACTTAACGTTATGGCAGCAAGGAAAAAAACCGGCGTGGATGTCCGTTATCAGGACAAGGAACGCGCCGCGCTCAAGAGGAACATCCGCAAGACTGTTTTTTTCAACAAGCACGAAATGGCCGCCATAGCGCAGTATCGCAAGCAGTTCGGCCTGCGGAGCCTGAGCGCCCTGATCCGGCAGGCCACCATGGAGCACGTGCTCAAGCAACTGGACGAAAATCACCCGACGCTCTTCTGAGCGCCGGGCTTTTTTTAAGTCATGTTCAAAAAGTGCGCAGGCCTTTACACCTGAAAAACTGCCGCAGGAACAGGCAGGACGGCGAAAAGGACTTGCGGGAGTTGAGTTTTTTATCCGCAATGGAAATAAGTTCGGACAAGGTCGGCCACCTTGTTCGGATTCCCTTCTATGTCGTGGCGCAGGGTCCTGTCGTTGTAGCTGCGCAGTTTCGCGATGGTGCCGTCGATGGCCCTGCGGTCGAACACTCCCATGGCCTCGTAGAAGGCGCGCTGCTTTTCGAGGCACTCGGCACTGGCCACGCAGCTGTCGGGAAGACTGTCAAGCTGGGCGAGACGGCCGGCGTTCTCCTGCTTGTGGATATCGACATCGACGAAGGTCTTACGGGCTTCGGCGAGACCGTCTTCCATCTCGAGCCCCAGCCTGATGCCCACGCAAAGGGCGGCGAGAAGCAGATAGGCGTTGGCGCTGCCGTCGGGAGAGCGCATTTCGAAGGTCTGCTTGAAGCTGCCGTCCGCCGCCACTTCGTCCTCCTGCGGATTCGCCACCGCGCACATGTCGGTCCTGCTTGTCCAGCCGAGAGGCACGCGCACCAGCGCGCTGCGGTTGCTGTAGCCCCAGCACACGTTGGTGGGCGCTTCCTGATGAGGTACCAGGCGGAAATATGAAACGGGGGCCGTATTGCCGAATGCGGTGATGGAAGGGGCCAGGAGCATGAGCCCCGCGATGGCCCTCTGGGCCAGCTCGGAAAGACCTCCGTTCTCGACGGTGACGCTCTTTCCGTCTTTCATGAGGCGCATGTGCACGTGCATTCCGCTTCCCGCCTTGCCGACAGTGATCTTGGGTGCGAAAGTTACGTCCAGACCGCGCTTCCACGCCAGGGTGCGTATAATCCATTTGGCGAGAGTGAGCTGGTCCGCCGCATCCTCCGCGGGGACGGGGAGGAATTCGATCTCGTTCTGTTCGTAGTTCCTGCCGCCGAGGGTAAAGTTGCCCACCTCGCTGTGGCCGTATTTTATTCGCCCGCCGGTCTGGGCTATGAGCTGCATGCATTCGGTGCGGAACGAGTTGAACTTGGCGAAAGGATCGGATTCGTGATAGCCGTGCTGGTTTTCCGCGGGGAAGGCGGGGTCTTCGTCGGAGATGACGTAATATTCCAGCTCTCCCATTGCCTGGAAGTCCACGCCGAACTCGTCGTGCAGGGCCTTGCAGGCCTTGTGCAGGGTAAAGTCGGGGGACGATTCGAGGCGTTTTCCGTCACGGTCGAAATAGGCGCAGAGCATGGTGAGCGTGGGGATTTCGGCGAACGGGTCAACGAAGGCCGTGCGGAAGCGCGGCACTACGTAGAGGTCGCTGCGGCCGGCCTCGATGAAGGGGAAGAGGCTGCTGCCGTCCACCCTCTCGCCGTAGGTGAGGATAGTCTCCAGGTAGTGTTCGTCGTTGATTACGAAATTCAGGGTTTTTATGCGCCCGTCTCCTGCGGGATACATGAAGTCCACCATCTTGATGCCGTTTTCCTTGATGAAACGGATGATGTCGGCCTTCGTGAAGGTGTCGGGGGACTTCTGGAGGAATGCGATTACTTTGTTGGCGTTCATGGAAACCGCCACTTCGGGATTGGTCATAGTGTCATGTGGTCTTTTAAAGTCTGCAAATATAAGCTTTTTTCATGTGGTCCTCAACTTTCGCAAGTCCTTTCCGCATTTGGGTGGCAGTATTCCGGACGGAAATGCCCTGCACTACGGGCGGCGGCGGATGAAGAGCGAGACAAAAAGCCATGCGAGAAGGAGCAGGAAGGCGAGGGTGCTCACGCGGCCGACAATGTCGCCATGCTCCACGAAGAACGTCCTCCTGCCGGAGAAATTGACCTTGCCGGAAAGCGTGGTCCGCTCCCACCAGGGGGTGCTGGAAACGTATTCCCCCCTCTGGTTGATGAATCCCGAAATGCCGGTGTTCCCGCAGCGGGCGATGTCCCTGCGGAGCTCGATGGCCCTGAGCGAGGCGAAACTGGCGTGCTGCCGGTACCCCGGGGTGTCGCCCCACCAGGCGTCGTTGGTGATGATGGTCATGAACTTCGCCCCGGCGTTCACGTAGCCGATGCAATATTCGGGATAGACCGATTCATAGCAGATGGCGCAGCCGAACGGAACGGCCGTGGAATCGGGGGCCGTGTAATTGAGGGCCGTGACCTCGGGCTGTCCTATGCAGCGCCCCATGAGCCCCCCGAGCTTGTCGTCTATGGGAACGAAGAACTTCGGATACGGGGTCATCTCCACGCCCACCACGAGCTTGCTCTTGTGGAAGACGTCGTAACGCCCGGAGGCGTCGGTGCAGAAGGCCGAATTGCGGTTCTCGAGCCATCCGTTTCCGTACTTGCGGGCAAGGATGGAGGGAGCCGACGCCTGCTGGAAATACTCGTAGGTGGAGGCTCCGAAGAGCAGGTTGGCCCCGGGACGGCCCTGCAGGAAGCGCGAGAAGGCCGCCCAGGTTTTGGAATCCTGCACGTCGTTCAGGAAGATGTCGCCCGTAAACGTTTCGGGAGCTATCAGCAGCCCTTCAAAAGAGGGGTCCGAAGCCTCGGAGAACTGGGTGAGCAGGACCTCGTTCTGCTGCTCCTGGGTCATGGACTTGAACTTCTGGTAAGGGTCGAAATCGGGCTGCGCGATGAGCACGTCCACCGTGCCCTCGGAATCTTCGGTGAAATGATGCCAGATATGGACGGAAGCGGCGAAGGGAAGGGCGAGCACGAGTGCCACGCCCAGAACGGAACACCATCTGGTGAAGCGTCTCCAGCGGAAAAAAGTGCCTTCCAGCACGCTGACCATGAGGGCGAAGATGCCGAGGTTGGAAAGCCATATCCAGAGCGAGCCGCCGAGGGTGCCGGTGTACTCGTACCACTGCACGCTCCCGATGCTGCGGGCGAAGGCGTTGCCCAGCACCAGCCAGGGCCAGGATATCTGCGCCTGCACCAGATACCAACGCTCCCAGGCCAGCCAGAAGAACATCAGGAAAAGATAGGGCAGGATGCCGCCGAAACGTTTTTTGGAGAACCTGAAAAGCCCGAATACTATCGACATCTGCAGGGCGTTCGCCAGCACCGCGAAGATGCCGCCTCCTACCGTAGCGTTGCATACCCAGAAGGTGGTGGCTGCGTTCCAGAGCACGAAGGCGCTGTAATGCCATATCCAGAAACGGCGCACGCCGTTCTGGTCCGCCACCCTGTCGGCACAGAGCAGGGGCACGAAGCCGAAAAGCGACAGGAAGCCCAGATGGGGCACGAGCCAGGGAAGGCTCATCAGCACCGCGAAGAGCAGCACCAGTATCCAAAGTATTCCGTAAGGTTTACGCATCTTCCATTTCCTCGGGCGGCATGTTGCCGCTGTATTTGCGCCATTTGTCCAGCAGGGCCGTCATGTCCTGCGGGAGCGGCGAGTCGAACTGTATCCATTCGTGCGTGCGGGGATGCACGAAGCCCAGGGTCTTGGCATGGAGCGCCTGCCTGGGACATATCTCGAAGCAGTTGCGGATGAACTGCCGGTATTTCGCATAGATGGTGCCCTTCCTGATGGTGGCCCCGCCGTACTTTTCGTCGTTGAACAGCGGATGGCCGATAGAAGCCATGTGCACGCGTATCTGATGGGTGCGGCCGGTCTCGAGAGCGCACTCCAGCAGAGTCACGAAGCCGAAGCGCTCAAGGACCTTGTAGTGCGTAACGGCCCGCTTGCCGTCTTCGGGACTGCGCGCCACCCTGAAGCGGGTGCGCTCGGACGGGTCGCGTTCGAGGTTCGCGTCCACCGTGCCCTCGTCGTCCCTGACGTCGCCCCACACCACGGCCCAGTACCTGCGGTCGATGGTGTGATCGTAGAACTGGTGCGACAGGCTCATCTGCGCCTCGTCGCTCTTGGCCACCACCAGCAGTCCGCTGGTGTCCTTGTCTATCCTGTGCACCAGCACGCCCATGCGGGCGTCGTCCGAGGAGCCGGGGTCAAGGTGCAGATAGAAGGCAAGGGCGTTCACGAGGGTGGCTTCGTAGTGTCCGTGCCCCGGATGCACCACCATTCCGGCGGGCTTGTTGAGCACGAGCACGTCTTCGTCTTCATGGAGAATGTCGAGCGGAATGTCCTGGGGGATGACATCCACTCCGCGACGCTCGTAGGGCATCACGAAGCGGATGACGTCGCCGGGGCGGACGCACTGGTTGGCTTTCACCGTCTTCTCCCCCACCTTCACGTAGCCCTCCCTGATGGCGAGCTGGATACGGTTGCGGGATGTCTTTTCGAGATGGGTGGCCATGTACTTGTCCACCCTCACGGGCTCCTGGCCGGCATCGACCGTGAGCCGGAAATGTTCGAACTGAGGTTCTTCTTCCTCGATGCTGTCAATCCACTCCTCTTCCATTACCTGCCCGGGATTTTGCTTTCTTCGGTGGTGAGGAGGAGGGTGACGCCGGCTCCCATGGTGAGGGGCACCTGCGAAGCCGCGGGATGCTGTTCGTACACCACGGCGTTAAGGGAGTCGGAATAGTCGCGGACGCTCTTGTCGAAAGTCACCTTGGTGACGTTCAGGGAGTTGTCGTGGATGGCGTCGAGGGCACGCAGATACTTCATGCCCACCACGTTGGGGGCGTAGGTGCGGGAATCCTCCGAGCTGAGGCCCACCACGAGGTCGATCGAGGAGCCGCTTTCGATGGGAGTGCCGGCCTTTATTTCCTTGTTTTTGTAGAGCTGGCGCAGGACGTTGTTCGTGGCCATGTCGTTCACGTAGATGAGCCTTCCGAGGGCGAGGCCGCGGGAAGTGAGCTCGGCCTTCGCCTGACGCATCGAGTAACCCTCCAGCAGCGGCATCATCACCTTCTTGGGCACCACCGCGTTGATGGTGAGGAGCACCCTGCGGCCCTTCTTGACCTTGCTGCCCGCCACCGGGTTCTGGGAGAAGACGGCGCCCCTCTGCATGCGGCGGACGTACACCGAGTCGACGACCTGCACCTTCACTCCCGCATGAGCGGCGGTATAGCCGGCCTCGGAGAAGGTCATGTTGGTAAAGTCGGGCACGGAGATTTCCTTCCCGTGCTGGGTGACCACGGAAAGGAAAATGTTTACGACGACAAGAAGGCCGACGATGAAAACGACGGCCCAGATGAGATTCTTTACTATCCAGTTGCCAAGGAAACCCTGTTTCTTGTTTGGTGATTCTTCTTTCATATGCTAAATGGCAAAGATAGCAATTATTTGAGTTTCGCAAGTACGAAACACTCTCTTTCGGAGCCTTCTACCTTCCGGGAGGAGGTCCGCCGGGGCCGCCGGGGCCGCCGGGGCCGCGCATCCTGTCACGGTCCATGTTGCCGAAACGGTATGTGAGAGAAAGGATGATATAGCGGCCGAGGGTGTTGGTGAGACTTTCGCTGTGATAGTTGGCGGCATCGGTCACGCTGAGCTGCTTGGCCTGGCCCAGGATGTCGTAGCACTTGAGAGCGAGCGTCATCTTCTTCTTGAAGAGCAGCTTCTGGATTTCGGCGTTGAGCACGTACTCGTCAGATTGCGGAGTGGTGTAGCCTGCGTACCAGTTGTAGTTGCCCTCTCCCTTGAATGTCAGGCCGGCCCTGTCCCAGGTCCAGTTGGCGGTGAGGCGCACCTGGTTGTTCCATGTGGTCGTTACCGACTCGGTGAGGGTGTACTTGGAATTGTTCATGCGCGTACGGCCGCTGGCGGTGAGTTCCAGGTCGTCGTTCCTGTAGGTGAAGCGCAGGCGCTCGGTGAGGCCTATGTTCCTGATGGTGTTTTCGCTGAAATCAAGCTGGCCGGCATCCCACTTCTTGAGGAACTCGTCCATGAAGGCATAGTAGCCTTCATTGTTGTAAGTGGTCATGTCCACATCGCTTCCGACATACGACGAAGACCGGCTCCAGTTGGCCCTGAGCATGTTGGAAATCGAGAAATTGGTCTTGCCTATGGGGAAGTTGGAGAAGGAGTTGAGGTTCGCGTTGGCGGAGGCGGGGCCGTTCATGGGAATGGAGTATGCCGATCCGTTGTTGTACCAGGTGGCGTTCACGATGGGATCCTGGGTGAAGTTGGCGTTCAGGCGGACCATCATGGAGGCGAAGGTCTTCTTGTTGTTGAAGCGGAACATTCCGTCGAGGTTGTGCGAGAAATAAGGTTTCAGCGACGGGTTGCCGAAAGTCACGTTCAGAGGATCGGTATTGTCGGGCACCGGCATGAGCTGCGTGGTGCTGGGCTGGTTGGAGTTGCCCCTGTAGAACATGCGGGCGTTGGCGTTCTCGCTGAAATCCCACCAAAGCATGGCGGTAGGAGCGAACTTCCAGCGGGAATCGGTGTATTCCTTCGGGACATAGGAACCGTCTTCGGAATTATACCTCGTGGTGCTGTTGTACGTTTTCACCGGAATGGCCGAGAATCCGAGCTGCACACGTGACTTCTCCTTCTGGTACATGAGGTTCACGCCCATGTTCTGCTGCTGCGTCTCGTTGATGATGTCGTTGGAATACACGGGATCCAGGGGGCTGCCGGCCAGAAGGTTGTTGTAGGTGCTCTTGTTCGAGTTCGACCTGGACCAGCTGTAGCTGTAGTTGCCCTCGAGGTACAGATTCTCGAGAAGGGGCTCGGTATATGTAGCCCTGCCCCAAAGGGAATATCTGTTGCTGTTCTGCTCGATGTTCTGGTTGACGGGGGTGTTCTCGTCGCCCACCCAGGTGTTGGACTCGTTCAGGGAATTGAGATTGTTCTTGCTGAAAGAGTACCTGGACATGACGGTGAGGGTGCGGCCCGGCTTTCCGAGACGCTGGCGCAGGAGGGCGAACCCGCTTGCAGTGAAGTTCTTGTTGAAACCCTCGTCGCTGCTGTTGCCGTAGTTGGTGACTTCGGGATTTGAACCGTCAAGATAGTCGGTACGGGTGGTGTAATTCTCCTTTTCGGAATAGCTGCCGCTGCCGAACTCTATCCTCGGCTCGAACAGGATGGAAGTGTTCTTGCTGAAGACATGGTCGAGCCGGATTCCGAAGCGGTGGCCGTTCGATATGGTGTTGTTGGTGCCGTCCTTGTCGTAAATCAGATTGGATCCGTCGAGATAGGTGGTCCTGGAGCCTTCCGAGATGATGTCGTTGCCGGTATGGTTGAAGAGGTAGTTGGCACCCAGGTCCATCTTTTTGTCGAAAAGGGTCCAGGCGCCGTTGCCGCCCGCCATGTATGAAGTGGTGATGCCGTTTCCGGTCCAGCCTCCCCTGCCGCCTCCGCGCATGCCGCCCATCATGTTGCCCGACAGGTCGTTGAAGCCGCGGTTGTTGGTGTTGTTGGCATTGAGGATCACGCTGAGCTGCCTGTCTTCGGTGAAGTTGCCGAGGAAACCCGCAGCCTGGTAGCGCCAGTCGTCCGCGATTCCCTCGGTTGCAGGAAGGTCGTGGCCCGCACCGGCCATGACGTTGCCGAACGAACCGTTGAGCATGCCTTTCCTCACGGAGAGGTCGATGACGGTCTCTTCCTCGCCGTCGTCGATGCCCGTGAATTCGGCCTGTTCGCTCTTTTTGTTGACCACTTTCACGCTGTTGATTATCTTGGCCGGAATGTTCTTGGAGGCCAGCTGCGGATCGTCCAGGAAGAAGGTCTTGCCCCCGATGGTTATCTTGTTGATTGTCTGGCCGTTGTGCGTAATGGTGCCGTCGTCGCTCACCTCGATGCCGGGGAGTTTCTTGAGGAGGTCTTCCAGCACGTCGTTGTCGGTGGTCTTGAACGAGGAGGCGTTGTATTCGACGGTGTCTTTCTTGATGATGATGGGGTTGCCCACGTCGGTGACCTTCGCGCCTTCAAGCTGCTCGGCATCGGGATCCATCTTGATGGTGCCGAGGTCGAGGGCCCTGCCTTCAACCTTGAGGCTGCGGGTGAGATCCTTGTAGCCCAGCAGTTCCGCCTTCATGGAATAGGATCCGTTGCGCACTCCCTCGAACCTGACGGCCCCGTCGCCCCCGCTGAGGACGTACTTGTACACCTTCGAGGAACCTTCGCGGGTAAGGGAAACTGTTGCAAAACTGACCGGCTCTCCGGTCTGGGAATCCGCCAGGACGGCGGTGACTGCATTCTGGGCCGAAAGGCCTACCGTACAGAAGAGGCAGCAAAGCAAAAGGCAGAATCTGGGTTTCATACGGGATGTTAGATGCAAAAGGAAACATGAAGTTTACTTCACCCTGTCGGGATTTTCGGCAATGAACTTTTTCCAGGAGGAAGAACCGCCCTTCCCTTTGAGCGGACTTGTGAGGGAATAGAAATGACACATCGCGATCGCAAGGGCGTCGGTGGCGTCGAGATACTTGCTCTCTATGTTGATGCCGAGGGTTTTCTCCACCATGAGGGCCACCTGCTCCTTGGAGGCGGCGCCGTTCCCGCAGATTGCCATCTTGGCCTCGCGGGGGGCGTATTCGCAGATGGAGATGCCGCGGCCGGCGGCGGCCGTCATGGCAGCCCCCTGGGCCCTTCCGAGCTTGAGGATGACCTGGGCGTTCTTGCCGTAGAAAGGCGACTCTATGGCCATGTCGGACGGATGGTGGAGGTCGCAGAGGGCGCTCACCTTTTCGTAGATGCAGCCGAGCTTGTCGTAGGGGTTCGCGATGCGGCGGAGGTCCAGCACGCCCATGTCGATGAACGACGCCTTGCCGGACGCGTCGGCACGGACAATCCCGAAACCAAGGAGATTGGTTCCGGGATCGATGCCGAGGATGGTGCGGGGTTCCATCTACCTGATGATGTCGAAGCCCGTGTAGGGACGCAGCACTTCGGGGATGACGATTCCCTCCGGGGTCTGGTTGTCTTCGAGCAGGGCGGCCACCACGCGCGGAAGCGCGAGTGAGGAGCCGTTGAGAGTGTGCGCGAGCTGGGGTTTGCCATTCTCGTCGCGGTAGCGGAGATGCAGCCTGTTGGCCTGGTAGGTCTCGAAGTTGCTCACGGAGGAAATCTCGAGCCAGCGGCCCTGCGCCGCGCTCCAGAGCTCGAAGTCGTAGGTGATGGCCGAGGTGAAGGACATATCCCCTCCGCAGAGGCGGAGGATATGGTACTTGAGGCCGAGGTCTTTCACGAGGCCCTCCACGTGGGCTATCATCTCCTCGAGGGCGGCGTAGCTGTCTTCGGGCTTTTCAATGCGGACTATCTCCACCTTGTCGAACTGGTGAAGGCGGTTGAGCCCCCTCACGTCCTTGCCGTAGGAACCGGCCTCCCGGCGGAAGCAGGGAGTGTAGGCCGTGATTTTCTGCGGCAGCTGGGAGCCTTCGAGGATGACGTCGCGGTAGATGTTGGTGAGGGGCACTTCGGCAGTGGGCACCAGGTAGAAGTCGTCGAGGCCGACATAGTACATCTGGGCCTCCTTGTCGGGAAGCTGGCCGGTGCCGAAGCCGGAGGCGGCGTTCACCACGATGGGAGGTTCGGTCTCGCGATAGCCGGCGGCGGCGTTGCGGTCGAGGAAGAAGTTGATGAGCGCGCGCTGGAGCCTGGCTCCCTGCCCCTTGTACACGGGGAAGCCCGCGCCGGTTATCTTGACTCCGAGGTCGAAGTCGATGAGGTCGTACTTTTTGGCCAGCTCCCAGTGCGGGAGGGCGCCTTCGGGAAGACGCACCTCTTCGGGGCCGCCTTCCTTGACCACCAGGTTGTCGGCAGCGCTCACCCCTTCGGGGACCAGGTTGCAGGGCAGATTCGGAAGCAGCACCAGGCGGTCCTGCAGATCTTTCGCGGCCTGTTCTCCCTGTTCGAGGAGTTCAGCGCTCCTGGCCTTGAGTTCCGCCACGGCGGCCTTCGCGGCCTCGGCCTCTTCCCTGAGGCCCTGCTTCATGAGCGCCCCGATTTCGGAGGCGCGCTTCTTCTGTTCGGCGAGCAGGGCGTCGCTCTGCTGCTGCAGCGAGCGGCGGAGGGCGTCGAGTTCCAGCACTTTGTCAACTATCGGCTTGGCGTCGAAGTTCTTCACCTTCAGGCGGTCGATGACCTGCTGCGGGTCATCGCGGAGCATCTTGAGTGTAAGCATACGTTTTAATACCAATAAGGACCCTTCACTTTTCTCGAAGCGAGGGCCCTGTTTTTTATTCTCTGCCTTCGGGATTAGTTCTCAAAAGGAAGGACGGAGACGTAGGACTTGTCTTCTTTCTTGCGCTTGAAGACTACGGTGCCGTCGATGAGGGCGTAAAGGGTGTGGTCCTTGCCCATGCCGACGTTCTTGTCGGGGTTGTGGACGGTGCCCCTCTGGCGTACCAGGATGTTGCCGGCCTTTACTGTCTGACCTCCGAACTTCTTGATGCCCAAACGGTTGCTGTGACTGTCACGACCGTTCTTGGAACTGGATTGACCTTTCTTGTGTGCCATGGTGCTTAAGCGATTTCGTTGATCTTGATTTTGGACAGTTTCTGGCGATGACCGTTGAGAGTCTGGAAGCCCTTATGGGCGATTTTCTTGAAAACCAGAACTTTGTCTGCCTTGGCATCGTCGTCGAGAACGGTGGCTTTCACCACTGCGCCTTTAACATAGGGAGTACCGACTTTGACAGCGTCCCCGTCGCCTACGAGAAGGACCTTGTCAAACTCTACGGTTGAGTCTTTGGCCTGGGCGAGGCGCTGCACGAAAAGTTCGTTTCCTGCCTCAACCTTGAACTGCTGGCCTGCAATGTCTACGATTGCGTACATAAATAAAACTTGTTAAAAGTTTTGACCGGAGGCGTCAGCCATTAAAAACTGCTCTTGATGGGCCCCGCAGCCTTCTGCAAAAATTGGGATGCAAAAGTAGCAAATTTTTGATTATCTGCAAAATAATTTGCTAAATTTGCGAAGAACAAAAATGTTACCCGAGATGGACGGACCATTCATATACAGCAAGTACGTCACAGGCAAGCACAACATCGGCCGCAAGAGCGACGCCCTCATCCTTGGAAACCTCCTCTCGAAGGGCGAGAACGTGGTGATTTACGAGCCCCCGAAGACCGGGAAGATGTCGCTCGTAAGGCAGACTTTCTACAACATGCGCATCGCAGGCGCGCAGTTCGAGGTGGCCGAATTCTCCCTGCTCGGGGTGAGGAGCGCCGACGCCTTCATGCTACGGCTGGGCAGCACCGTGCTGCGCCTTTTCTGCACCACTCCGTCGGAATACGCGGCCGCCGTCGACAATTATCTCCCCGGCACCCACTTCGTGTTCGACAGCCGCGCGTTCGCGGCGCACGACCAGGTGCTCTCCCTCGGCTGGAGCACCGACGAGAACGACCTGCGCGCCGTCATCTCCCTGCCGCTGCGCATGGCCCGCGCCACCGGAAAGCGCTGCTACATACTCCTGAACGAGTTCCAGGACGTCGACCTCTTCGAGGGGGGCGACGGCATCTGCCGCATCTTCGACTCCGAGATGAAGGCCTTCAGCGCCGAAGACAGGCAACTGTGCTCATTCATCTTCATGGGCTCGCAGGTGAACGCCATGAAGGAGCTCTTCGAGCGGCGCACCCTGTTCACCAGGAGCGTCGAGCACCTGCCGCTCAACCCCATCGACACCAAAGACATCATCGACTACACCGTGAAGGGCTTCCTGGTGAGCGGAAAGGTCATCGAAAGGGACCTCATGCTCGGCGTGTGCAAGCTTTTCAGGAACAATGTCTGGTACATCAACCACTTCGCCGCCATCTGCGACTCCCTGAGCAAGGGCTACATCATGGAACCCGTGCTGATAGAGGCCCTCGACATGCTCATCTCCATACACCGGCCGCGCTTCATCGCCCTCATGGAAGGGCTCACCACTTTCCAGGTCAGTCTCCTGAGGGCCATCCTCGAAGGGCACAAGAAGTTCAGCTCGGCCGACGTCATAAACCGCTACTCTCTCAATTCCTCCGCCAATGTCAGGCGCCTCAAGGACGCGCTGTGCAAGAAGGAAGTGATCACCTTCGACGACCGTGACGAACCCGTCGTGCTCGACCCGCTCTTCGAATACTGGGCAAAGAAATATTATTTCGAGATAAAGGATGAATAAGAAAATCGCCGTTCTCACCGGCGCGGGAGTAAGCGCCGAATCGGGCCTGGGGACCTACCGCGACAACGGAGGCCTCTGGGACAACTACGACCCCATGGAGGTCGCTTCCGTGGAGGGCTGGCACCGCAACCCCGGAAAGGTGCTGGAATTCTACAACATGGAAAGGGAGAACCTCAGGCAGGCCCGCCCCAACGAGGCCCACATGCTGATCGCCGCCCTGGAAAAGGATTACAGGGTGGACGTGATAACCCAGAACGTGGACAACCTGCACGAGCGGGCCGGCAGCACCCATGTGGTGCATCTCCACGGCGAGGCCACGAAGGTGAGGCCCGAGAACACCTTCAACGACTCCGACGGCTACTCCGAGAAGGAAGTCTTCGACGTGGGCTATTCGGCCGTGCATCTCGGCGACAAGGCTCCCAACGGGGTGCAGCTGCGCCCCCACATCGTCTTCTTCGGAGAGGCCGTCCCCAAGATGGAAACAGCCATCGACATCGTCTCAAGGGCCGACATCGTGCTTATCGTGGGCACCTCGCTGAGCGTCTACCCTGCGGCCGGCCTGTACCGCTACGCTCCCCCGCAAGCCCCGATTTACATCATCGACCCCAAGCCCGTGGGCCTGGGCGACAGCCGCCTGCATCCCATCCGGGCCGTCGCCACCGAAGGAATGAAGATCTTTATGGAGAAAATTTGCAAATAAAAGAAAAATCCTTACCTTTGCATCCCCAAAGAAAAAGGAGGTGATTAAAGCATGATTATAGTACCGGTCAAGGATGGTGACAATATCGAACGCGCACTCAAGCGCTTCAAACGCAAGTTCGAAAAGACGGGGGCACTCCGTGAGCTCCGCGCCCGCAAGAACTTCGAAAAGCCGTCCGTGAAGAGGAGAATGGCAAAGGAAAAGGCCATCTATGTCCAGCATCTCCGCGACATGGAAGAAAGATAATTACCTTTCCATACCATAAGAAAGCCGGCTCGTCGAAGCCGGCTTTTTTCGAATACGTCATGTCATTCCACTGATAAATACCCTTTTTCGAAGGCTCCGGGGCAGAGGAATTTGGATTCCCTGTCCGGGAACTTGACGATGAGATACTTGTCGTCAAGAGCCATGACTTCGCCGGGGCCGAGGCTCTTGTGGATGACGGTGTCGCCGATTTGGAGGCGTTCCCAGGGGTGGATAGATTTCATGTTGTCATCCTGAGGCGGCTGATTGCCGCCGAAGGATCTATCTTCATTTGAAACTGCCGTATCGATAGCTGTATCCCAGAGTCCCATGACCGTGCCGGTGTGCTTGTCGATGCCGGTGTATTCCAGCGATGAATCCTCGTAGCGCTTGAACTTATACACTGCATCGTTCATCAGTTCGCTATTGAAGACACCGAGGCTCACCAGCAGGCTGAAATCCTTGAGCGTGAGGCCGGTAACTTTCCGGAAGAGCTCCGGTTCCAGTTGCTCGATCACGTCCTTCAGGCAGTACTCACGATAGTCAGTGAGGTACATAAAGACCGGGATACGGGTGGCGAACTTGATGAGCTTTTCCTGAATCTCCTTGCGCTTGCTCTTGTACTCTTTCTCCTCTTCCGTAAGCTGCTTTTTCTCTTTTGGCGTCAGGTCATCACCTTTCTCTTTTTTGGTGTTCTTGACGTGCTCGGACTTGTTGATGATGGTCTCGATGTCGGCGTTGAGGTTGCGGAAGCCTTCGATGCTCATCAGGGCCTTCATCGCTTCCGGATTGTTCATCAAGCGCTGGAGTGTGGCGTTGTCCACATTCACCAGCACGGCGCTCTCCCAGCGGCGGGCAAGGAGGGTTGCCGTAGTGCCGCTCATGGCCATATCCAGCACGCCGGCTGCGTCGATTTCCTTCATCGAGGAGCCGTCGAAGGCCAGGATGGGCAGGAACTTGATGAACTGCTCCACCTTCTTTTCCGGGTTGGATTCCTGCACATTGAGCTGGCAGCTGTATTCTTCCACCTGACGCAGGGCCCGGTTGGGAGCGAAGTCGAAAACGTAACAAAGGGGCTTCAGGATGACTTCTTCTCCGGATTCATCTTTCGTGGTCCAAGGCGACTGCACTCGGAAGGCGGCCTGGAAATAGGTTTCCGGCGAAGTGGTATTACGCAGCATCATAATGCCGGTCCAAGGCTTGACAGTTACGCCGGTGGAGAGCTTACCGCAAGAGAGCGTAATAGTTTTCGTCTGCTGCGGATCTTCCATTGCATTATACACGGGTTCTACAGCGTGGGCGCCCATTCCGGCCGAGTTTCCGGCGGCTACAATCACCTTGTACTCATCATAGAAACGGTTGCTGCGCTTCTTCAGGAGTTTGGCCATTGCCCGGCAGGCGGCCACGGAGGGCAGGAACCAGTAGGTGTGCTGGAGGTAACTCAGAAGGCGCGAGTCTGAGAAAGGCATAGGCGGTTTCTCCGTCCCCAGCTTCAGTTCCGTGACGATATTTTCCGTGTAGGCCCCACGAATGAGGTCCAGCCAT
>ERZ842401.487-NODE-487-length-58045-cov-11.539300_pt1 | contig 58045 bp, 51 predicted proteins | sample MGYA00521270_ERZ842401 | MGnify/ENA primary metagenome ERZ842401 (study PRJEB31892, sample SAMEA3878208) | bioreactor metagenome | biome: Moose rumen | place: Sweden | collected 2011-10 | study: EMG produced TPA metagenomics assembly of the PRJEB12797 data set...
ATTTCTTTATCAGGACTTTTGGAATTTAGCAGACAAATTGTCTGCGGAATTTAGGGGTACATATAAGAAAGAACCAAGATGCATCTGGCATCATTTCCGAGTGACAGAAAAAGAGGAAATCCAGATCCGCCGCGACATGGTGAATGCGGAGTATCTCTCGATGTCAAAGTATTTCCGGCACATGATCCTGAAGCAAAAGATTACCGCAGAAAAGGTGATCGTAACGGACCGGACAATCCGGAATCAGATCAACAATCTGAGTGCGCAGATCGAGCGCATTGGTGTGAACTTGAACCAGGCGGTCCGTGCGCTGCATAGCTCGTTGAACGTGAAGCGAAAGAACGGGGAGCCGCTGATCAATGGAAAGGCAGCGGCGTACTTCTTGAGCCAGTTGGCCATGCTCTCGGAAGAAATCATCCAGAAACAGAACGAAATAATAAGCTATGTGTCAGAGATAGCACATGATAACTCCAGTAGTCACCTGACTCCACATCCCCGAAAATAGTCCTCAAAATGGGGTAACATTGGGGTAACAAAAAAGAAATCGGCCTTGCAGACATCTGCAGGGCCGATTCTTGCGGAGAGGACGAGATTCGAACTCGTGGTACAGAATAACCCGTACGGCAGTTTAGCAAACTGCTGGTTTCAGCCACTCACCCACCTCTCCGGGGATTGTCCTGAAATTCCGTCAACAAAGGACGGGACTGCAAAGATACCAATTTTTTGTCAATTCGCAAACGATATGGAAAAAAGTGGTATCTTTGTCTGGAACAAAAAGGAAAACCATGACCATTAACGAACCCTTTGTCATTACCATCAGCCGGGAAGTGGGCTCCGGCGGCCGCACCGTGGGGCGTATGCTGGCCACCAAACTGAATGTCCGCTATTCCGACAAAGACCTGATCCGGAAACTCCGCACCCAGTTCGGGCTCAGTACGGCCGCCATCGAGAAACTCAAGGCCGAGAAAAAGAACTGGCTCGGCGACTTCCTCCGCCTGGTGTCGCCCGTGCCCACTGCCACTGCGCTCCTGGACAAGGACGCGGATTCGTTAAGGGAATACCGGGACGACGTTACCACCGAAGACGTCTATCGTGCAGAGCTGGAAATCCTGCAGGAACTGGCCTCGGAAGGCTCGCTGGTGGTGGCCGGCCGCAGCGGTTTCTTCGCGCTGAAAAACTTCCCCAACCGCCTGGATGTCATGATCACCGCCCCCAGGGACACTCGGGTACAGCGCATTATGCAAAAGCAGAACCTCACGCGTGAAGAGGCAAAGGCCGTTGTCGGGCAAGTGGACAAAGCGCGGGAAAACTACGTGCACCGTTTTACCGGCACCAGCCGGTACGACCTCCGCAACTATCATCTTGTCCTGAATGCAGAAGGCCACACGGAAGAGGAACTGGCGCAGGTAATCCTCTCCTATATCGGCCTTTAATCGTACTTCAGCAGCACCACTTTCAGATACTCGCCGATGAGGCCGTTCATGCTGCCCTGGGAGTCGGCGATCAGGAGGAGCATCTGCTCTCCGCCGGGCAGGACAGGTCCCAGGCACATGCCTTCGAAATCGGCCAGGTTCAGGGCCGATGTGTCGAAACTGAGCAGGAGCGTTTTCTCCAGCACGGGCTCTTTGCAGCGGACGGGGTCTACGACAAACAGCTTGGTGCGGCTGAACGATTCGGTGAGCATGGCGCCCAGGCCCGTAGACGGGACATACAGCTCGCGCTCCATCACGAGAAGCCGCCCATCGTCCAGCGCCGTAATGGCCGGAACGCCAAACACATAAGCTTTTGCGGACGATGCCGCTCCGGCGGAAACCGAAGGTTCGTCGGCCGCATAGAGGTACTGTTCTCCTGCTTCCAGGGTTTTGTCGGAGAAGCTCTGCAGGCGGAAGAGAGAATCGGCCTGAAGGGGCATTTCCGTGGTGGTCCAGAACAGGCCGGTGACGGCGTTGTAAGCGAGCGATTCAAATCCTCTCCCCGGGACGATGTTTCCTGTCCGGAATTCCTCCGGTATGGCCAGGGATGCGCCCGTAGGCTTGCCTGTGAGGCTGTATTCCCGCACGGTCTGGGTGGTCTCCGAAACTACGAAAAGGGAATGGCGGCCGGGCACATACACCAAGTCTTCGTTGTCCAGCCCCTTTTCTCCCGAGGCGTTGGCGGCGAGTTCCGACACAATCACCACCCCCAGGTTGGCCAGGGAGTCCATCTGGACCACAAAAGAGAAAATACCGCTTCCGTCAGCCTTGTCGTGGACAGCCGCAAACTGGTTGCCGCCCACGAAAGTGATGCCGGAGTACTGCCCTACGGGGATGGAAACGCGCACCTGCTGCTTCTCCATCGCCTTGATGGGGCGCGGTTTGTCCTGACCGGACGCACAGCCGGCGGTAACAAGCAAGACAAGCAGCGGTAATAGATTCTTCATCGTTTTCTTAGCAGCAGAAGTCCCAGGGCCGTAAAACCGGCATTCAGCAGCAACAATTCGTAGCTGAAGTGGTAACCGCCCAGCCACCGTTCGCTGTTCAAATCCAGGACCAGACAGAGGACGGGGGAGAGCAGGCACACGGCCGGCACCCAGCGGTCACGGACCTCCCGTTTGCTCAGGATGCCGAAGAAAAACAGCCCCAGCAGCGGACCATAGGTGTAACTGGCCAGACGGTACACCGCGTCGATGGTGCTGGTGGAATTCAGGAGGCTGAACACCAGGATGCAAACGGCCATTCCCACGGCCATTCCCACATGCACCCAGCGGCGCAGGCGGTCGGCATCGGCCCGTTTGAGACCACCCAGGATATCGACGGTGAAAGAAGTGGTGAGCGCCGTGAGGGCCGATCCTCCGGAGGGAAAGCCTGCAGCGACGAGTCCCACGACAAACAGCACCCCGACCACCGGCGGCAGGAACTTGGAGCAGGCTACGGCGGGGAAAACGGCATCCCCCTTTGCGTCTATTCCATGCAGGGCGGCGAACTGGTACAGATAGACGCCCAGCACCAGGAACAGGGCAATCACGACGGTCTGTAACACACTGGAAACCACCAGGTTCTTCTGCGAATCCCGTACATTCTTGCAGGCCAGCGTCCGCTGCATCATATCCTGATCCAGGCCGGTAGTGGCCACTACGGTAAACAGGCCGCCCAGCAGCTGCTTGAAGAAGAACTGGGGATGGTTCACATCGTCAAAGTAGAAGACCCGGGAAAGGGAATGGTCCCAGGTGCCCACTTCCCGGCCGATAAGCACCAGGCACAGCCCTACTGTCACCAGCATGCACAGGGTCTTGACCATATCTACCCAGATGACGGACTTGACGCCACCCCGGAAGGTGTACAGCCACACCAGGAAGACGGAGGCGGAAACGGTCACCCAAAACGGGACGCCCAGCCCTCCGAACACCAGCAGCTGCAGTGTGGAGCATACCAGGAACAGCCGCACGGAGGCTCCCAGCATCTTTGAGATAAAGAAGAACCATGCCCCCGTCTTGTAGGAGGACAGGCCGAACCGCTGTTCCAGATACTGGTAGATAGACACCACCCCCAACTTGAAATATAGGGGAGTGAGAACGAAGGCGATCACCAGATATCCCAGGAAAAAGCCCATGCACATCTGCAGGTATCCGAATCCGGAAACTGCCACCATGCCGGGAACCGACACAAAGGAGACTCCCGACATGCAGGAGCCGATCATGGCCAGGGCCACCATCCACCAACTGGTAGACCGGGTGGCAAAATAGTCTTGCTTAGCTTTCATCTGCGGCTGTTTGTGTGTTTTCCTGTTTCAAGTTGTCTTTGAAGGCCCGTCCCACAGGCAGCGGCACCTCCACCCCCATCAGATGCACTTCCGCCGACGACTTGGACTCGATCCTCCACACCGGGACGATATACGAACGGTGGATCCGGAGGAATTTCCCCTCCGGCAGCAGGTCCATCATCTTTTTCAGGGTAATCTGCGACACTACGTCGTCCTGATGGTCCAGGTGCACGCAGGAGTAATTGTTGCGCGACTCAATGAACTGGATGGCCGACAAGGGCACGTGCACCGTCTTGTAATCGGCTTTCAGGAGGATTTCCTCATCGGCCACGGCGTCGAAACTTCTCTTGTACAGGGACGACCGGGCATTGTCCAGCGCGGCCGACTGCTCGTGCGCGGCCGACAGCGCCTTGATGCGGGTGCTGAAGTACCCCATCATGAGGCTGAAAGAGACGGTGGCGAGGAGAAGGACCCACATGGCCCTCTGGTGCAGTTCCATCCGCCCGGACACTGTATCTGCGTCGCGGGGGAAATCGACCTTGTTCCAGGACATGACGAAGGTGACGGCCACTACGAGGAAGAGGGCGCCAGCCACCGTAGCCAGGCCTTTCCAGCCCTTGAGCAGCAGCGGTCCCAGCAGTTCCCGGCAGAGGAAATAGACCGCATACAGCCACCCGGCGTATCCGAGCACATAGCCCGGATGCCACTGGGCCCACTCCTCGACAGGGAAAAGGAACATCATCCCCGGCATTGCGAGAATGCAGAAGATGATGTCTGCCAGACGTCCGCTTCTCACGGCCGACGGTTAAAATTCGTAGCCGGCGAACTCAATGTCGCGGGCGGCACGCTCTTTCCAGGCCGGAGAGGCGAAGGCGCGCTCCAGATTTTCTTTCACGCCCTGGGCGTCACCCTGGCGGGCGGCGACGATGGCCTTCAGGTACTGGACACGGGTGTCGCGGCAGTGCACGGAATCAAGGGCTTTCTCCAGCTGGTTGGTGAGGATATAGGCCAGCACCTTGTTGTTGCAGCAGCCTTCCTTGTCCTTGAGCACCTCGGCAGCTTCTTCATAGCGGCCGGTAAGGAGGTAGATGACGCCCAGGTTGGCTTTTCCGTCGGCTGTGTTGCTCTTGCGGAAGAGGGATTCGGCCAAGTCCATGTCGTCTTTGCGGAGGGCGATCACGCCTTTGGCATTGAGCACGTCACCGTCTTCGGCCTTCACCTTGGCCAGTTCGCGTTCTCCCTGGGCGTCCTTGCCCTGGGCAAGATAGGTGACAGCCAGATTGTACTGGGCACGGTCCGATCCGTAGCGCTCCACGGCTTTCTTGTAGATTTCTTCCTTCTTGGAGAAGTCGTACACCACGGAGGCGACCCTCAGGAGGGCTTCTTCATCCAGGATGTTGGCATTCTGGTCCAGCAGTTCCAGGAGTTCTTCGTTGGTGTAGTTCTTATATTCCACGTTGGCGATGAGGCGGGCGCGGCGCAGTTCCGGCAGCACTTCGCCCTTGAGGGCGGTGTACACCTGGGACATGTTGCGGATTTCATTTTCGCGTACGGCCGGATCGCTGTACATAGACAGGACCCTGAGAATCAGGTCTTTGTCTTCCAGGTCGGATTCTGCCACCAACTGTTGGAAGCCTTCCCAGTCCTCGCCGACGCTGCGTACCGACGGATCTCCGGCACCGGAACCCTTGGTCACCTTTCCCCAGGCCTTGGAGGCCGATGCGGAACGGTCACCCGAGAGTTTGTTATTCTTGCCTTCGTCGCCTTCCGGGGAAGCGTAAGCCACGATTTCCGTTCCGGTGATGGTGGCGCGCTCATCCTTGGCGATGGCATCCAAAGCGGCCTGGAAGTCCTTTACGGAAGCGCCCTTGAGTTCAGAGCTGCGGACCTCTGAGCTGTTCACCTGGTATTTGATCTGGCCTTCGGCCGTGCTGGTGATGATCTCTTTGTAGTTGTCGGGCTTGAAGGAGAGGTCTCCCTGACGCTTCACGAGCATGTAGGTGGTGTTGGCGCCGTCGGCCACTTTCTTGGTGGGGAGGTTGATGGTCTTGTTGCCGGCAATTACCTTGGCGCGCAGTTCCAGGAAGCTCTTTTCCATGCCTTCCACATAGTCGAAACGGAGCTGTTCGGTCACTTTCTGGCCCTGGGAGGAGATGACACGGTAGTTGTCTTTCACCTTGTCTCCCTGATATTTGAAGGGTTTCATGGCCGCCTCGCCGCCTTCATAGACGATGACCGGGGTCACCTCCATGATCACCTTGGGATTGAAATAGTCTTTGGGGCAGTCTACGCTGACGGCGGCGAAAATTTGTCCGTCAACCACTTCCAGGACGGAAGGATTGCAGGATACTTTTACGTTTTCGGCCATGGAGGCCATTTTTTCGGGAGAGGCGCAGGCGGCGGCTGCCAGGGCAAGTGCCACTGCGGCCAGGATTCTCAATGATTTTTTCATTTACGGGTTCTATTTATTATCCAACTCACAAATATAAGCAAAATATTCCTTATTTCAGCCGTGGATTCCTGTACAATTTCAGCAGTTGTACGCCGATCTGGCCGGTTGGAATGCTCAGGTGCCGCCCCTGGTGGTTCTCATCACCGCCGAGCCGGCGCAGGGGAGCGAGACCGTCGTATTCGTCGATGGAAAGGATTCCCATGCGGCCTTCCCCGCTGGAGAGCCGCGCCGTGGCCACACAGCCGGTTCCCAGGAACAGGAACTCGTCGTTCCCCATCTCCAGAATAAGGAAGGCTCCTTCTCCCCAGGCCGATTTGTCGTTGTGCACCGGACTCCAGGAAAGGGTTCCGCCATGCCTGCAGGTAAAGATGACGTCACCCACCGCAATCTCCTCTTCCGGACGGGCGGCATCCAGCAGCACGCCATAGGCCTTCCCTTCGGCCTGTTTCTGTGCAATCAGGGGCAACCAGGGAGCCAGGGTGCGGTATGCTTCCGCAGTTTCCGTCCAGGCATTGTCGATGGAAAAAGGCGAGAACCCCAGTGCCCCGTGCCGTCCAAGCACATAGAAGACCCGGGCGGCGTTGGATGGCTCCTGGCGGATTTCCGGGATGAAGAGCGGATTGTCGTTCCGATGATATCGCGCCGCCCACTCCGGGAACCCCGGATCGTAAATGTCCGGACAAACCAGGTCGATGGACGGGGCTTCCGTTTTCCAGATATCCATCAGGTGGTCCAGGGGACCGGCCGACGGATACTCGCCGGGCTTTCTCCCGCGGGAGTTCAGTGCAGTGTTCACAAACATCGGAAGGGCATATTCTTTCTTCCCGGCCCGGGCCACTTCCTGGGCATAACGGGCATAGGCGCGGGCTTGGAACCGCTCTTCATCCCCTTCCTTCCCGCTTTTCCAGGCCTTTTCAGCCGCCTTTCCATGTTCCCGGGCGTCTCCCAGGAAGCCGATTTCATTCTCTACCTGGACCATCAGCACCGTGCCGGTATCACCGTCTGTTTCCCGCAGATGCTTCATCAGGGCGGAGAAAGCCCGGCAGTCGGCCTTCAGGGCTTCCCGGTCAAACGCGGAAAGGATTTCCGGAGAGGACCCGTCGCTGCCTCGCGCCAGCGTAAACCGGCGGCCGAATTCTTTCTTCACCCACCCCGGCACATAGCAGGACATGCTGTTCTTCCACGTGCCGAACCACAGAAGGACCAGATGCAGATCATTCTTCCGGGCCGATTCCAGCAGATAATCCACCGTCCGGAAATCGAAGGCGCCCTCTTCCGGCTCTACCAGTTCCCAATACACCGGAGCCAGGACCGTGTTCAGACCGGCGGCCCGCAGGGTTTTCCAGGTATCGCGACCGTCCATATAAGCGCTACTGGAGGCACTGGAGTTAGCCAGCTCGCCTCCAAGAATCAAGAAGGGTTCATCCTGCAGAAGCAGCTGTCCGTTCCGGAGCCGGACCGGCTGGGCGGCAGCGGCAATCGTCCAGCACACAGACAAGAGTAAAAGCAATCGTTTCATGCCACAAGATAGTGAAAAACCGGGAAACGACAAAAACCGCCTGCCCGGTAAGACAAGCGGTTGTATGTTTGTCCGGGATGTCCGGATTATTCGGCCTCTTCGGGAGTGGCTTCAGGGCTGTCCTGGGGAACCGGGAAGGAGGGAACCTCGGTGGAGGCGGCGTCTACCTGATTCAGGATTTCGGTGCTCACTGCGTCGTTGGATCCGCGCTGGGTGTTGCCACGGCCTACGAAGACGGTGACGATGGACAGTACCAGGATGAAGGCTACGAGGTACCAGGTTGCTTTTTCCAGGATGGTGGCTGTCTGGCGGACACCGAGGGTTTGGTTGGCGGAGGTAAAGTTGGTTGCAAGGCCGCCGTCCTTGCCGTTCTGCAGGAGGACGACCGCAATCAGGAGAATGGCCGCAATGATAATGAGGACGACCAGGATGGTGAAAGCTGCGTTCATATTGTTAACCTTTTTATTTCAATTCGTCAATAAGGGATGCAAAGTAAGCACTTTTTTCCGGAATATCCAAAACTAGACGGGAATAAATGCGTCTTGCCTCCTCTGTACGACCCTGTTCGGCAAAAATTCTGGCCAAGGTTTCGGTGGCGAACCGCTCTGCGATTTCGCTGCCGGCCTCATCGTCAGGGCCTCCGTCCGTGCGTCCCTTGGAGGCGAAGCGGGTGAAGATATTGTCGCTGCTGCGTTTTACGTTGTCGTACTGGGACTGGGAGAAATAGTCGCCGCCCACCACGCGGACCTGGTGGTCGTCGGCCTCTTCCGGCGCAGGCTCCATGTACGAGGCCAGCAGGGCCTGCACGTCTTTGTCGGAATAGTCTTCCCGGCGGCTGCGGCGCAGGAAGGTGGCGATTTTTCGGCGGTCGCCCACGAACAGGGCCTCTCCGGCATATTGGTCTTCGCCCCAGGAATCGCCTCCCATGGCGGCCATCCGGGAACAGAGTTCCACCCGGGCGGCACCGTACCAGGGATACAGATTCACCACGCCGGTGAGTTCGTCCAGCGTGAGGGTGTGGATGTCGATGCTGGAGGATTCTACCATTGTGCTACTGTTGCGTTAAAGATATCTTCCACTATTTTTTCGATGATGCTTTCACACAGGGAACCCTCCACGGAGTCCAGCGTGCGGGTCGCGTCAAAATCTTCATAGGCCGAGAAAGAGCTGCTCACATTGTCCTCCGGGTATTTCCGGTTGGTGAATTCAATCTTCACCGACACGGTGAGCCGGTTCTGGGCGGCCTGTTCCTCGGCCGTGACGGCCGTGGCCTTCACGTCGTATCCCGTGATTTCGCACACCAGCTCCAGGTCTCCGTCCAAGTCCACCTGCTCCAGGCGGGTGAGCTTGCGATATTTCTCCTGCAGGGCCTCGGTGAGGTCGTTTGAGAGGGAAGGGTTGATCTGGAGGGCCTTGTTTTCCACGTAAGGAATGGTGATGGTGCGCACGTCCGGCTGGATGGAGGTTCCTGTGAACGAGTAGATGCCACAGGAAGCCACCGTCAGGAGGGTACATAATAGGAAGACAGTCCGTTTCATTTCTTGCGGTATTCGGCAGGAAGTTTCCGGTAAAGGGTTCGTTCCGACATGCCCAGTTCTTCGGCTGCCTTTTTTCGGTTGCCGCCGTGTTTTTCCAGGGCCTGGCGAATCAGTTCTTCCTCCGACCTGCGGAGGGACAGGTTGTGCTCCCGGGGTTCCGGGGCCGTATCGACAGGGACGATGGGGCGGTCGTGCGGGAAGGTCTCCTCTCCCTGCCATTCGGCCTCTTGGGGGTCTTCCGCCACGGGTGGCGGGGGCAGTTCGCGCCGGTCCAGCCGCGCTTTGAGGGCGTCGACCTCCTGTTTCAGATCGAAGATGGCCTTGAAGATAGCCTGGCGTTCATCGGCCTGGAAGGCGGAGGATGGCTGGGGGCCTTCGTAGAGGACGGGGATGGGATCGCCCTGCTCCATCGGCATGAAGGGGGCGAGGTCTGCGGCGGAAAGCTCTATGCGCTGCAGCGTGGGCGTGACTTTCTGGGAAAGCTGTGCGGTAAGCGACTGGGTGAAACCCTGCAGCTGGCGGATGTTGCCCGGCCAGCGGTACTGCTCCAGCAGGCGGATGGCGTCCGGTTTCAGGGAAATCTTGCACATGCCGTTCACCTCCGAAAAGTCCGATGTAAACTTGCGGAAGAGCAGGTAAATGTCTGAGTGACGGTCCCTCAGGGGCGGGATGCGGATTTGTGCGGCGCTGAGGCGGAAGTACAGGTCTTCGCGGAATTTCCCGCGCCGGACCGCCTCGTAGAGCTGTACGTTGGTGGCGGCCACAATGCGGACGTCCGTGTGTTCCACCTTGTTGGACCCTACTTTGCGGAATTCCCCGCTCTGGAGCACGCGCAGCAGCAGTGCCTGAGTTTCCCCCGGCAGTTCGGCAATCTCGTCCAGGAACAGCGTGCCGCCGTCGGCATCTTCGAAATAGCCCTTGCGGTTGTCCGTGGCTCCCGTGAAGGAACCTTTTACATGGCCGAAAAGCTCCGAATTCACCAGTTCCTTGGGCAGGGCGCCGCAATTGACCACGAAGAACGGATTCTGCCGCCGGGCCGAATACTGGTGGATGATGCGGGCAAAACTCTCCTTGCCCACGCCGCTTTCCCCCTGGATGAGGACGCTGAGCCCGGTGGGAGCGAACTTCACCGCCGTTTCCAGCGCGTCGTTCAGCACAGGGTCGTTGCCGATGATATCGTATTTATTTTTTAAAGCTTGCAAATCCATGGTCCTGCAAATTTAACCAACATTGGGGAAAATCCAAAGGCCCCGCCGGAAAATCTGCCATTTTGTCAGTTCTCCCCGAAGGGAACGGCAATTGAAGAGATGTTATGCCCGGCCTGGCCGGGAATCTTGACAAGAAAGGAGGAACAAACTATGGCAGAGAATACAAACTTACAGAAATTCGCCATCAACCTGAACGAGCGGGCGGCCCAGGGCAAGCTGGACCCCGTCATCGGCAGGGACGATGAAATCCGCCGGGTACTTCAGATCCTGTCTCGGCGTACCAAGAACAACCCCATCCTGGTGGGCGAGCCCGGCGTGGGCAAGACCGCCATCTCGGAAGGCATCGCCCAGAACATCGTAAACGGGCAGGTGCCCGAAAACTTGAAATCCAAGATTATCTATTCCCTGGACATGGGCGCCCTGATTGCCGGCGCCAAGTACCAGGGTGAATTCGAAGAGCGTCTGAAGGGCGTGGTGAAGGAAGTGGTGGACAGCGCCGGCGAAATCATCCTGTTCATCGATGAAATCCATACCCTGGTGGGTGCCGGCCGCAGCAGCGGTGCCATGGACGCTTCCAACATCCTGAAGCCGGCCCTGGCCCGCGGTGAACTCCGTACCATCGGCTCCACCACCCTGGATGAATACCAGAAGTACTTCGAGGCCGACAAAGCCCTGGAGCGCCGGTTCCAGATGGTGATGGTGGACGAGCCCTCGCCTTCCGAGAGCATCGCCATCCTCCGTGGCCTGAAGGAACGCTACGAGAACCACCACAAGGTCCGCATCGAAGACGACGCCCTGATCGCCGCCGTGAACCTGAGCCACCGGTACATCACCAGCCGGTTCCTGCCGGACAAGGCCATCGACCTGGTGGACGAGGCGGCCTCCAAGCTGCGTCTGGAGATGAATTCCGTGCCCGAGCCCATCGACACGCTCAACAGCGCCATCAGGCAGAAGGAGATTGAGCGGGAGGCCATCAAGCGCGAGGGTACGTCGCTGAAAATGGAGAAACTGGAGGCGGAACTCAAGGATCTCCAGGCAGAGCGGGACGTACTCATGAAACGCTGGAACGAAGAAAAAGACATTCTCGGCGGGCTGCAGACGGCCCGGCAGCAGCTGGAAGACTACAAGATCCAGGCGCAGGCAGCCGAGCGCAGCGGCGACTACGGCAAGGTGGCGGAACTCCGCTACGGCAAGATGGCGGCCGCCCAGAAGACCATCGACGAGCTTTCCGCCAAAGCGTCGGCCATCAAGGATCCCATTGTCACCGAGGCGGTTACGCCGGAGGACATTGCCGAAGTCGTGGCCAAGTGGACCGGCATTCCCGTGAAGCGGATGCTGGAGAGCGAGAAAGACAAGCTCCTGAGGATGGAAGCCGAACTCCACAAGCGGGTGGTGGGCCAGGACGAGGCCATCAAGGCCGTGGCCGATGCCGTCCGCCGCAACCGGGCGGGCCTGAGCAACGAAAAGCGCCCGATCGGCTCGTTCCTTTTCATGGGAACGACCGGCGTGGGCAAGACCGAGCTGGCCAAGGCCCTGGCAGAGTTCCTGTTCAACGACGAGAATATGATGACCCGTATCGACATGTCCGAGTACCAGGAGCGGCACACCGTTTCCCGGCTGGTGGGCGCGCCTCCGGGATACGTGGGCTACGACGAGGGCGGCCAGCTCACCGAGGCCGTGCGCCGGAAACCCTACTCCGTGGTGCTGCTGGACGAAATCGAGAAGGCCCATCCGGACGTGTTCAACGTGTTGCTCCAGGTGCTGGACGACGGCCGCCTGACCGACAACAAGGGCCGGACGGTAGACTTCAAGAACACCATCCTGATCATGACCTCCAACGCAGGGGCCGACATCATCCAGGGCTACATGGAAAAGCTCCCGGAAGTGAACGGACTGGACATGCAGGCCATTGCCACCCGTCGCCAGATGCTGGACGAGTGCTCCAGAAAAGTGCTTGACGTCCTGAAACTTACGGTCCGTCCGGAGTTCCTGAACCGAATCGACGAAATCATCATGTTCGACCCGCTTTCCAAGGCCGATATCCGGGACATCCTGCACATCCAGGAGGAAGGCCTGCGGCGGAAGCTGTCCGAAAACGGCATCACCGTGCAGTTCACCCCGGCCTTCGAAGACCACATGGTGGAGCACGGTTACGATCCGGCCTACGGCGCCCGGCCCGTAAAACGGCTGATGCAGCGGGAACTGGTGAACCTGCTGGCCAGGAACATCCTGGACGGAACGGTCCGCAAAGACTCCGCCGTCACGGTGGACGTCGCCGGAGGCGAAGTGGTGGTAAGGAACTAAAAAATGCTTATCTTTGGGGGTATGAAAATAACCCTGATTTGTATGATTGCCGGGATGTTGCTAAGTAGTCCTGACACCCTCGTCAGGCGCAATTCCCGGGCAGAAGTTCTCTCAGATGTGGGACGTGCCGGGGGAGTACACTATATGTACCCTTCCGGCCAGGTCCGTCCCACGGCCCCTCCCAAGGGCTATAAACCTTTCTATATCAGTCATGTCGGCCGGCATGGCGCCCGTTACGCACTGGGTGCGACGGTCTATGAGGACCAGTGGTCCGTGTGGTCGCATGCCCGTCAGAAGGGGTGGCTGACTCCTGCCGGAGAAACCTTGTATGAGGCTTATGCCCAATTGTTTCCGGAAGTGACCCGGCGGGAGGGAAACCTTACGCAGAAAGGCCAGGAACAGCACCGGCAGATTGCCCGGCAGATGCATGGCTGGTTCCCGGCGGTGTTCAAAGGAAAAACCCGGGCCGAAGCCTCTTCGACCGGCGTCCATCGCGTGATCGTGAGCATGTTCTCCTACCTGGACCAGCTGGACGACCTGGACCGGAACTTCGATGTCGTGGCCGATTACGGCTATCCCTACCAGCGCTATCTGCTGCCCGACGTGATTGACGCCCCCACGGTGCTGCCGGATTCCGTCCAGTTGAAATTCCGCATCTTCCGGGACGAAAACCTGGACTGCCGCGCCATCCTGGGCCGATGGTTCACCGCGGCCGACAGCCTGGTCGCCGATCCGTACCGTTTCTGCTCGGCCCTGCATACCATCGTCTCCACCCTGGACAACCTGGACTGCGACATTCCCTCGGCTCTGTGGACCGCCTTTACCCCCGAGGAACGGTACCGTTTCTGGCGGGTGGACAACTACTCCAGCTACCTCCGCCTGGGGATGTCGCCGGAAGTGGAGAACGTGCGCCCGGAGGCCATGCGCGCCCTCTGGGCCGATATCGTGGACCGGACAGCCAGGGACTGGGCCGACGGAATTGCCCTCAGGCTCCGTTTCGCCCACGATTCCACCCTGCTGCCTCTGTTGTCGCTGCTGGACGTGAACGGCATGGGAGCCCGGGTTTCCCTGCCGGACGACGTGGAGGATTACTGGCGTACCTTCGACATTCCCATGGCCGCCAACCTGCAGCTGGTCTTCTTCCGAAGCCGCCGCAATCCCGACATCCTGGTGCAAGTGCTCCTGAACGGACAGGAAGCCATCCTGCCCATTCCCATGGCCGCCCCCGGCAGTTTCTACCGCTGGGCGGATATCATCCAGTATTACAAATAGTTCGGGGATTTAAACCTCGGTAGCCGTGGCGAATTCCTGGAGGAAGCGCATGTCGTTCTCGAAGTAGTGGCGGAGGTCGTTGACCTGCCACTTGAGCATGGCGATACGCTCGACACCCATGCCGAAGGCGAAGCCGGAATACTGCTTGGAATCGATGCCGCTGGCTTCCAGGACATTAGGGTCTACCATACCGCAGCCCATGATTTCCAGCCAGCCGGTGCCCTTGCAGATGTTGCACCCCTTTCCGTGGCAGATGTTGCAGCTTACGTCCACCTCTGCCGAAGGTTCGGTGAACGGGAAATACGAAGGACGCATGCGGATTTCCGTCTCCGGGCCGAACATTTCCCGTGCGAACAGGAGGATGGCCTGCTTGAGGTCGGCGAAAGTGACGTCCTTGTCGATATAGAGACCCTCCACCTGGTGGAAGATGCAATGGGCGCGGGCCGATATGGCTTCGTTGCGGAAAACGCGGCCGGGGCACACCACACGGATGGGCAGGGGCTGTTTTTCCATGGTACGCACCTGCACGGAAGAGGTGTGGGTGCGGAGCAGCAGCGGATTGGGATGGCCGGTGCTCACGAAGAAAGTGTCCTGCATCTCGCGGGCCGGATGGTTGGGTGGGAAATTCAGGGCCTCGAAAACATGGTAATCGTCCTCGATTTCAGGACCTTCCGCTACATCGTAGCCGAATTTGCGGAAAATGTCCACGATCTGCTGGCGGACGATGGAAACCGGATGGCGGGAGCCCAGGGGGAACGGATCTCCGGGCATGGTGAGGTCTTCCTTGGGGGCGGCGGCGACGGCCGCTTCCTCTACGGAAGCCTTCAGTTCCTCGATGCGGGCGGTGGCGGCTTTCTTGAGCTCGTTGAGCTTCTGGCCGTATTCGCGCTTGAGTTCGGGAGCCACGGAGCGGAACTCCTCCATCAGGGCCGTGATTTCTCCTTTCTTTCCCAGGAACCGGACCCGGGCTTCTTCCGCTTCTTTGGCGGAGGTGGCCTTGAGCTCCTGCAGTTCTGCAAAGATTCTTTCTATGGTTTCTTTCATAATCGTACGGGTTTGGTTTCTTCGCCGCTCGGCGAGCGGTTGCAAAGATAACTATTTTTTCCGTTCAGCGGTTGATTTGGCGGCCTTTTCGCGGCGTTTGTCGCGGTCCCGCTGGGCGCGCTGTCCGCCGGCCTTCATGTATTTGTTCCACTGTTCCTCGGTGAAAATCTTCTTGTAGCTGTCCACGATCTGCTGCATCCACTTGTCCTGGATGCTGACATACAGGTCCGTGTTTTCCACCTTGGCCTTCTGCATGGTCTCCAGTTCGTCCATGAGGGCGTGGTAGTCGTGCGTGAGGATGGAATCGACATAGAATTCCTGCCAGTATTCCAGATTCAGCAGCTCCTGCAGGCGCTCTTTTTCCTTGTCGATGCTCTCCAACAGCTGCTTTTCCTTCTGCTCCGGCGTCTGGGGCTGCTGATTCTGCGCCGAAGCCGCGAAAATTGAGAGGAATACGGCACAGACCAGATGTATTAAACGATAAAATTTCATAAATTTGCAAATTGATGTCGAAGGACAAAATTACGCAATAAATCGAAAAACCACAAAAAGATGAGAAAAAACCTCCTCAAAGTCTCCGTTGCCGTCCTTTTCAGCCTGCTGGCGGCACAAGAGGGGAATACATGCACCAATGTCATTATCACCCGCGGCGCCAGCATGGACGGATCCGTCCTGGTCTCCTATGCGGCCGATTCGCACTATCTCTACGGCGAACTGTATTATCATCCCGCGGCCGACTGGAAAATGGGTGAAGTGCTCCGTGTATACGACTGGGACACCAACCGCTACCTGGGTGAAATCGACCAGGTGGAGCACACCTACCAGACGGTGGGCAACATGAACGAGCACCAGCTCATCATCACCGAAACCACCTGGGGCGGCCGTCCCGAACTGGAAGACAAGCACGGCGGCATCGACTACGGCTCCCTCATCTACATCACTCTGCAGCGCGCCAAGACCGCCCGCGAGGCCATCGACATCATCGTGAACCTGGCCAACGAGTACGGCTACGCATCCGAGGGAGAGACCTTCTCCATCGCCGACAAGAACGAAGCCTGGATCATGGAACTCATCGGCAAGGGCATGAACATGCGCAACAACGTGAACATGAACAAAGGCATCGTGTGGGTGGCCATGCGCGTGCCGGACGGAGCCATCTGCGCCCATGCCAACCAGGCCCGCATCGGCAAGTTCCCCCTGAACGACCCGGACAACTGCCTGTACGCCTCCGACGTCATCTCCTTCGCCCGCCGCAAGGGCTATTTCGACGGGGCCGACAGCGAATTCAGCTTCAAGAAGGCCTATAATCCCGCAGACTTCGGCACCGTACGCGGCTGCGACGCCCGTGCCTGGAGCGCCTTCAACATCCTCACCGACGGCTGGTTCTCCTTCTACGACGAGAACGGAAACGCCGTCACCCGCGACGCTTTCACCTACCTGGACTATGTGATGGGCCAGAATATGGAGAACGACTTCCCGCTGTTCGTGTATCCCCGCAAGAAAGTCAGCGTCAAGGATTTGGCCGATGTCATGCGCGACCATTTCGAAGGCACTCCCATGGACATGACCCAGGACATCGGAGCCGGCGGCAACGCCCTCCCTTACCGCTGGCGTCCCATGGAATTCAAGGTGGAAGACCGCACGTACGTGAATGAGCGTGCCATCGCCACCCAGCAGACCGGCTTCTGGATGGTCGGCCAGGCCCGCAACTATGTCCCCGACGTGGTGGGCGGCATCCTCTGGTTCGGCACCGACGATGCGGCCACTTCCTACCTCACCCCCATCTACACCAGCATCACCAAGGTGCCCGACTGCTTCCGCGTGGGCAACGGCGACCTGCTCCATTACTCGTCCACATCGTCCTTCTGGCTCAACAACCGCATTTCCAACGCCTGCTACAAGATGTACAACGTGATGGCCCCCCATGTGCGTGCCAAGATAGACGCCTTCGAACTGGACCAGGTGTTCCGCAAGACCCATTCCGTAGACAGCATGGCCGTGGTCATGTACAACGAAGTGGTGGTGAAGATGCAGAAGAAACTCTCCTCCAAAGGGGATGTGATGGTTTCCCGGAAGCCTTTCAGCAAGGTCATCGACTATGTGTCCAATTACTCCGTGAAAACCGCCCAGGACCAGTTCCTGGCCTGGCGGAACCTCGAAGTGGAACTGCTGGTGAAATTCATGGACGGCAATGTGAAGCCCCAGAACGATGACGGCTCCTTCAAGCATTCGGAATATTCCGACGGCGTGCCGGAAAGCGTGGAATGGCCCGGCTACACGGATCTCTGGAAAGCAACGGTGGCACAGGAACACGGAGAAGTGATCCAGGTACCTGACGAGTAGTCTTCCATGCGGCGATACCCCGTCATATCGGTCCTATGCGGCGTCCTTGCTCTCGCGGGATGCGGCAAGCCGTCGGACGACCAGCCGGCAGAAACGCCCGAAGTCACCCTGCAGCTCACGCTCTCGTTCGATACGGCCCTTCCCGGGCATAAGACCCTGGACTATCCCACCAAGGCCGGCGGTGCCATGATGCGCCATATTGTCCGTGTGTATGATGGCGACCGTCTGGAAAGGGAGCAGGTGCTCACTTCCGCCAACGTCAGCGCGCCGGGAGCCGACCTTGATTTTACCCTCAGGGCCGGCCGGTACCGGGTGCTGGTGTGGTCGGACTTTGTGCAGGGCCAGGCCGGGCAGGACTGGATGTGGAGCGCAGGCAATTTCGCCCGGATCGGCCAGACCGGCAGCTATCAGGGCGCTACGCCCTATAAAGACGCTTTCTGCGGCAGCCTGGATGTGAATCTTTCTTCCTCAAGCTCTTATGCCAACGGACTGGTGAAGATGTCCCGTCCGCTGGCGAAGTATTCCCTGACCGCGGCGGACGCATCCCTGTTCGCCGGCCGGGAAATCACCGCCACCGTCACTTACGGAGCCCCTGTCCCCACCGTCTATAACTTGCTGGAAAAGGCCTGTACAGACACGCGGGATGCCGTTTCCTACACTTGCAAGCCCGAAATCCAGGCCGACGGAACCGTGCTTCTGGCCTACGACTACCTGCTGGTGACGGGCGGCGAAACCACGGTTCCCCTGACGCTCGAACTGAAGGAAGGTTCGGCCACGCTCGCCAGCCTGCCGCTCTCCGTGCCCCTTCATGCGGGCCGTGAAACCCTATTCAAAGGCAGCGTTTTTACCGGAAGCACCTCCTCTGGAATCGTAGTGGATCCGGACTTCGATGGTGATTATCAAATTGATTTCTAGGCCGATGAAAAAGTCCCTGCATATGGTCCTGGCTCTTGCGGCAGCGCTCCTGTGCTGCGGCTGCGCCAAAGACACGGTCCGTGAGGTGGAGGTGTCTTTCTTCGTGTCGTCCGGCCTGCCGGAAGTGAAATCGGCCGGAGACGCCTCCCAGGCCGACCAGCTGATTGTCCGGGCCTACGATTCCGCCGACCGTTACCTGGACTACATCCCCTTCACGGTGACCCGCAGCGGCAACGGATTCTCCGTCAAAGGCACCTTTGTGCGCGGAGAAGAATATACCCTGTTGTTTTTTGCCCAGAAAAGCGGTACTTATACGGTAGAGACGGACGGAATGCTGGTGGTGGAAGATTATGGCGCCGTGAGTGACGAATCCCGCGACGCCTTCTACGCCGTGGAGGAAGTGGTGGCCGACGACCGCCTGGCCGCCTCTGGGCTCTCCGTCACCCTGAAACGCCTTTTCGCCCTGCTCCAGTTCACTTCGTCCCAGGAAGACAAGGCGCACTCCGATGCCGCCGGACTTACGGCGGATGCCTGGTGCCGGGTAGAACTGGACCGGGTTCCGGACCGGGTGAATCTGCTCTCCGGAGAGGTTCAGGGCAGCGTACGCACCACGTTGGGCGCCGGCCGCTGCGGACAGGACGTGGCGTTCGCCTTTATTCTGGCGGGAGCCGCGGAGAGCCGGATCGACGCCACCGTGGAAGTGGTGTCCGGTGCTTTTTCATCGACCCGTATCGTCACGGATATCCCTGTCCGCCGGAACTGCCGGACCACGGTAAAGGGCGATTACTTCACCACGGAAGGGACGCTGGAAATCAGTTTAAGTGACTAGTGATGAGACGTTTCCTGCATATCGTACTACTTGCTTTCCTGGTGCTCCCCTGGGGGTGCCGGAAAGAGGAAGGGGAGACGGTCCGGCCGGCGGTTTTCTCCCTCTCCTGGGAACAGGCCCTCACCAAAGCGGCCGGAGACGGCTCCCGGATCGACATGCTCCTTGCCGGCGTCTATGAGAAGGACGCTGCCGGACGTCTTTCTTTCCTGCCGGAACTGTCCCGTGTCCATGCGTCGGACGCCCTGCCTGTCACCGGCGGAAAGGCCTCTTTTGAAGTGAACCTTACCGGCGGAAAGAACTATGTGCTGGTGTTCTGGGCCCAGAGCAGGCAGAATCAGGATTACAGCCTTGATTTTGCCGCCGGAACCATGACTGCCGCCCCCCAGGTCCTGGCCAACAGCGAGCAGCACGATGCTTTCTATGCCGTTTATGAAACGGGGCCGGTCTCTGTTTCCGGAGGGGATATCCCCGAAATCCGCCTCAGGCGCCCCTTCGCCCTGTTCACGGTGACGGTCCCTCAGGAAGACCTGGAGATGGCCGCCAGGGCGGGGCTTTCGCTTTCCCGGTCGGCCATGCGCGTGAAAGGGGCTCCCTCAACCCTGGATCTGCTCACCGGAGCGGTCTCCGGCCAGGCCGATGTCACCTTTACCGCCGCGGCGGTGCCGGGTGGAAATCTGGTGGCCGGCAACTATGTCCTGGCGGGAGACGAGCGGCTGTACCAGGTGTCGCTGGAGGTTTATCCGTCCCGTAACGGCGTGGAACAGAGTCCTTTCCAGTTTGAAATACCCCATGTGAAGGGCCGCAGGAATTATGTTTCCAACCTTACGGGCAATGTCTTTACGCTGTCCCCGGAATTCCGGGTTTCACTGGCGGCGGCCTTCTCCGGAAGCGGATATGAAGGCAGCATCGACACGCCCGATATGCCGGACACGCCTCCGGATACGCCGGACGATCCGGATGAACCGGAAGACCCTGATGATCCGGAGCTTCCGTCGGCCACCGCCGTTGTCTTAACCCGTCCTGCTTCCGGTATTTCGGCGTCGGAAGCCGTCCTGAACGCCCAGTTCTACGGCGCGACGGGAGCCATCGGCGAGATGGGCTTCTTCTGGGGAGAATCGGCAAACCGGCTCAGCCAGACGGCTTATGTAGATCCTTCCCCTTCCTCCTCCGGCTCGTTCTCGGCTGTCATTTCCTCGCTGGAGCCGGGTAAAACCTACTATTTCCGTGCCTTCGTAGCCGAATACGATGCTGCGGGCGGCCGTTACCAGGACAGGCTGGGCTCTATCGTTTCTTTCACGACGGAAGAACCGGCCGACCAGACCCAGCCCGGCTATCTGGGCTGCTACGAAATGCCCGCGGTCTATCTGGATGGGACCGGAAATACCGGTAACAAGTACGGAAAGTGGTTTACATACGGCAATGGGAACAGCAGGCAGAAGATTGTTACCCATACCTATATGTATCAGGGCAGGCAGTACCGTAATTACACTTGCCTGGTTGATGCCGACAGGAAATCACCGCTGTGGTCGGCCCACGTGATGCACAAAGGGGCCTATCCCAAAAACAGCATCGGTCGTGCGGGCAGTTGGGATTATGATCCGGCTCTTCCGTCCAGCTGGCAGCAGCCCGGCATCAGCGGTCTGTCCGGGTACGGCAATTACAGCAAGGGACATTTTGTCGCCTCCAGCGACCGGCAGGCCAATACGGACGCCAATTACCAGACCTTTTTCTACACCAACCAGGCCCCGCAGTGGCAGAACGGCTTTAACGGCGGTGTGTGGAATTCTCTTGAGCAGGCCATTCAGGATAAAGCTCCGTCCAATTCCGATACGCTGTATGTGGTGACAGGTGTCCTGTACGAAGGAACCGTTGCCGTTGCGGCCGGTGTGCCCGTCCCCAGCCACTTCTACAAATGCCTGATGCGCTGTTCCTTCTCCGGCGGAACCATGACGGCCGCTAAAGGTGTGGCGTACCTCTTTGAGAACCGTTCCTACAGCACTTCTTATCCCGCCAATGCCACCACCATCGACGCGGTGGAGCAGCGCGCCGGCTTCGATTTCTTCGCCAATGTTCCCCAGGCGCTGCAGGATGCGGCGGAACGCACCTCCGCCCAGTTGTGGTAGTTTCCTAGAACTGGAAGTAGATGAAACTCTGGAGGTCAGCCGTGATGAACTGGAAGAAGAACAGGACGATGAGGGCCACCACAACGGCCATCCAGAACAGCGGCAGGCGGGAGAAGGCGATGCGGTAGCGGCGTTTGAACCGCTCCGGCAGCCAGTGAACGATCATTCCCAGCACAAACAGGATCAGCACCGCGCGGTGTTCCCAGGCCATGGCGGGCACCAGCGACAGGTCCCAGGCCGATCCAATCTGGTTCACCATGTTCTTGGCGGTATTCCAGGCCTCTTCGTTGGCGAGGGCAGGATCCAGGTTGGAGCCGCTACGGAAGAACAGGCGGGTAAAGGTGATGAACACGAAGGTCTGGAAAATGTCCCAGGCGTTGGAAATCCACCTGGCCGATGCAGAAGGCAGCTTTGCGGGAATCACGGCTCCCTTTGCCGACAATGCAGGCGCTTTGACAACGGCATCTTTGCCGAGGACGGCCCAGCGGTACAGGTATTTCACGAAAGTGCCCGCCCAGATAATCAGCAGCCATACCGTAAACATGTTCCATACGGGAGCATGCGTCCATCGCACCAGCAAGGCGCTCAGTGACATGAAGAAACTGATTATAAGCAGCTTGACAAGCATGGACTGCTTGGTCCAGATCTTATAGATCACCATGCCGATGCCGTTGAGACCGCCCCAGATCATGAAATTCCAGCTGGCACCGTGCCACAGGCCGCCCAGCAGCATGGTGTTCATGGAATTGATGTTGGTGGTGATGAGTTTCCGCTTTTCCGGCCTCAGCCAGGCCCAAAGGCCGATGCCGCCGGCGAGCACGGCCACCCCGAAAGCCACCCACCAGCTGCCGCTGAGGAAAGAGCCGAACACCGCGACCGCCGCAATGATGATGAACGTGGCGGGCGTCGCATTCCTGTTGCCGCCCAGCGGGATGTAAAGGTAGTCCCTGAGCCAGCGCGACAGGGTCATGTGCCAGCGGCGCCAGAACTGCTGGGTATTGAGCGCCTTATAAGGCGAATCGAAGTTCTTGGGCAGGTAGAATCCCATGAGCATGGCCACGCCGGTGGCGATGTCCGTGTAGCCGGAGAAATCGGCATAGACCTGGAGGGAATAGCAGAACAGGGCGGAGAGATTCTCGAAACCGCTGTACATCAAAGGGTTCTCGAACACCCGGTCGCAGAAATTCACCGCCAGGTAATCGCTGAGCACCAGTTTCTTCACCATACCGTTCATGATCCAGAAAATGGCGATTCCGAACCAGCGCCGCGACAGGTTGTAGGGCTTGTGCAGCTGCCGGATGAACTCGGACGCCCGCACGATGGGCCCCGCCACCAGCTGGGGGAAGAACGAGAGGTAGAATCCGAAGTCGAGGAAGTTCTCCACCGGGGCAATCTTCCGCCGCTTCACGTCCACCACATAACTCACCGCCTGGAAGGTGAAGAAGGAGATGCCCACCGGCAGGATGATGGCATCGACCCGGAAAATATCGGCCCCCATGAGGGAATTCAGCAGTTCTCCCAGCACGTCGTGCACCTCGATGGACAGGCCGAAGAGGTTGTTCACGAAGTCCGTGAGGAAGTAGGCGTATTTGAAATAGGCCAGGATGCCCAGGTCCACCACCACGCTCACCGCCGTGAGCGCCTTCCTCCATCCTTCTTTTTTAAGCCGATGCAAGCCTTTGGCGGCGAAGAAGTTATAGATGATGACAAACAGCAGCAGCGCCAGGAAAACGCCGCTGGTCTTGTAGTAGAAGAACAGCGAGACGGCGAACAGGTAGCCGTTGCGCAGGAGCACTTTGCTGTGGAACAGCGAGAAAACGGCGAATACCAGCGCGAAGAACGCCCAGAAATAGAACTGGGTGAACAGCAGCGGATGGGCCTGGTCGAAGGAGAAGAGGCTGATGAAGAAATCCTGTATGATGTTCCACAGCTCCGTCATCTTTCCTTATGGTAAGCTTCCATGATGGCCTCGAACAGGAGGTCTCCCAGCAGGCGGTATCCGTCCGTGGTGAAATGGATCTTGTCGCTCTGGGCCAGCCCGGCGGTCTGCCAGTCGGACATGGAACCCGTTCCGCCCATGATGCCGAACAGGTCCCAGAAAACGCCCTTGTACTCTTTTGCCAGGTCTTCGAAGGCACGCTCCGCCTCTGCCGTGTAGGGGTTGATGGAACGGCGGCGCCAGCTGTCGTTGATTCCGGTGAAGAGGATGGCGCAATGCGGATTCACCCGCCGCACCATGCCGATCAGCTTCCGGTAGTTGGCCTTGAACCGCACCGGGTCGAAATCGCCCTGGATGTCGTTGATGCCTATCGAGAACAGCACCAGGTCCGGATGCACCCGCCTCAGGTCCTGTTCCCAGTCGTCGCACTTGAGCCAGGAACCCGTGGCGGCGCCGTTCACGCCGGCTTCCACCATGGTGAAGCCGTATCCCGGCTTGTCCAGATAGAGGCCTTTCAGCGTGTATCGGCCCGGAGTGCCGGTAAAGCCCAGTTGCACCCAGTCGGTGTAATAGGGCAGGTCGAAGTGGGTGTAGCCGCCGCCGGTGATGCCCCGCACGGTGTCGCGGCCCTGGAGCAGCAGCACAGGCTCCATGGAACCGTAGCCCATGACGTCCACCCGGTTGAAGGTGTAGCGGGGCTGGTGCATGTGCGCCTCCCTGGGCAGCAGGTCGATGGCGACGGTGGCCGTGGTATCGTGGGCCGTGACCGCCATGCCGGTGAGCCCCATCACGCACTCCGGTTTCAGGCAGTTGGAGTTCTCCCAGTTGCCCGTATAGGACGATGAATAGCTGACGGGGGTGTTGGTTCCGGCGGCGGAAAAGGGGAAAACCAGCCCCCGGCCGCCGTCCATGCCGTATCGCATGGCCAGGAAGTTGCTGCGGAGCCGGTCTGTCCACGTGCCGGCCTGCACATGGGAGCCGCCCACGTGGAGGACGCGCACGTCGCCCCGGCCGGTGAGGACCAGCGTGTCCAGTTTTCTCAGGAACAGGCGGAAATCGGCCGATTCCCCTCCGGGATACTGCAGCGAGTTCTTCTCCGTGCGGATGAACGGATAACGGGGCAGGCGGCGGGCCTCCAGGGAGGCCGTCGAGAGCAGCAGCAAAACGATGGGAATCAGTCGCTTCATCGGCCCATTACCTCTTGCACCCGGTCTCCGGGAAGAGTTTTCCGAAGCTGGTAGAAATCGTAGTAAGTAAGGAAGGAGCGGGACAGGGCCTCGCCCACTTTCTGGGCGCCTGCGGGGGTGAAATGGATATAGTCCGGACCCGCATAGGCCGGGCGGTGCTTCACCCACTGCCCCATGGAGTTCTCGCCGCCCATCATGCGGTAGAGGTCCCAGTAGGCGGCGTTGTTGCGGAGGGCGGTGGCTTTGAGCGAATCCACCATTTCCGGCAGCCGCGGCCAGGTGACGATGCGTCCGTTCACGCTTTTGCCCATATCCGACGGGCCGATGAACAGGATCCGGGCCTCGGGGGCGACCTCGTGGAAATACTGGATCTGTTTGGCAATCTGTTCCTGATACTGGGCGATCACCTTGGTGGAACGGGCCACGGGCATGTAATTGCCGCCGAACTGCAGGATGATCATCTGCGTATTGTCCATGGCGAAACTCTCCTGCATCAGCGGCTTGGAAATCCGGGTGAAAATGGTGCCGGAACAGCCTCGGAGCGGGATATTGTCTACGCTTACGCCGGCGTCTCCGTCGGCCGCGACACCGTAGATTTCCGCATTGCCCTTAAAGGTGAGGGTTGCTTTCTGCACGGGCCGGGAGAATTTCCACGTAACCAGGGTGGTGCCGCTTTCGGCATCCCGCACCACGGCTTCCGGTTTCAGCGTATCGGATACGGCCTTTGCGGAGAAATCCTTTGATGCACGCCCGTACAGCACGGAAACCCGCGAGAAGGTCTGGGTGTTTTCCTTGGCGGTTTTCTGGCGGGAGACCCGGAGCGAAAGGGTTCCGCCGCCGGAAAGCTGCACCACCTGGGCCATCACCCCGTAGCGGTTGTGGCCGGCGCGCACCGTGGTGGAATCGCCGTACATCGTATAATGCACGAATCCGCCGGAGGCCGATTTGCCGATGGTGCCGGAAGGGACGTTCGACAGGGCGGGGAACATGCCCGTACCCAGGCCGCCGAAGCGCTCCTGCAGGGCCTGGCGCAGTTCGGAGGAAATGCGGTCCATCTCTATCTGCGAATCCCCATAATGGACGATACGGACCGGAAGCGCCTGTTTATCTGCGCTTTCCAGCTGTCGGAACACCGGGTCCAGGAAGTGGTAATCGTCGTTCGGGAGATAGATGCGGTCCGGGTTTTCGTAGAAGAAAGTCCGGTAATAGTTGAGCGTGTCGGATTCCATCCGGAAACGGTTTTCCACCGCCATCAGCACGGAGTCTACGTCCACTTTCTTTTCGCGGGCGTCCCGCAAGGCACCCTCGTAGGAGGCGAAACGGACGGTCAGCGGTCCCACGGGGATTCCGTCGGCCGGAAAAAACAACCAGCCAATCCCGAGGAGCGCAAAAACGCCGAAAAGAAATATGACAACCTGACGGGCCTTCATACAAAGTTTGCAAAGATACGGAAAATCCGCCGCTTCGGCAATACCTTCCCTTTAGAGAAGAGGGCCGGCTATCCGAAGGATATTGCACCAGATTTTATAGGCGAGGGGCCGGCCGTCGATGTCTTCCAGCGTTACTTCGGTGCTGTTTTCAAGGGCCTGGAGAATCATGGCCTTGATTTGTCCGGAAAGGGCTTCGTCATAGAAATAGGCATTCACTTCGTGGTTGAACAGCATGGCCCGGCCGTCCATGTTGACAGATCCCACGCTGGACAGATAATCGTCACAGACAAATACTTTGCTGTGGTCGAAGATTCCGTTCGACTCATAAATCTTGACGCCGCCCCGCACGAGGCCTCTGTAATAAGACTGGTTGATGGGGGCCATGATGGCTTCGTCCAGCGTCTTGGGATTCGGAAGCACCAGCCGGACGTCAACCCCGCGGGCGGCCGCCCTCCGCAGAGCCTCCCGCAGTTTCGCCGGCGGGGAGAAGTAGGGCGTTTTGGCGTAAAAATAGCTTTGGGCGTGGTCCAGGGCCCAGATATAGGCCTGCATGTTCCAATGGTGCCAATACGGTTTGTCGGCCACGAGCTGGATGGTGACCCCATCCTCGAACGGCGGTGCGGGGGGATTGACGGAGAAGAGCTGTCCGCCGGTTATTCTCCACATTTTGACGAAGATTCCTTCCATGGAGGAGACGGCCGGCCCCTGGATGCGGAGGTGCGTATCGTTCCATTCGTAGAAATACTGCCGGGCGATGTTCATGCCGCCCATGTAGCCGGTCTTCCCGTCTATCGTGACGATTTTCTGGTGATTCCGCGGATTCAGGGGGAACAGCGGATAGTGCTGGATTCCGACGCCGGCCAGTTTCAGGTTGTCGAAATAAGACCGCCGCTTGGGGAACTGCATCAAGTCTTCCACGATATACCGCACGTCCAGTTTTTCCAGCCCCTTCAGGGCAAGGCCGATGCGGACATAGTCGCTTTCCGGATGGCGCCGGAAGGCAAAATACTCCATGTTTATGCTCTGACGGGCGTTCAGGATGTCCGTGGTCAGGCTGTACAGGTATTGTTCTCCGTTGGTAATCAGTTCCACGTGGTTGCCCAGGGTGGGAATCTGAAACCGCGACACGGCCAGCATTTCCGCGAGCGGACGGTAGGCCGGGCGGATCGCTTCCATGACAGGCGCAGGAATAGTATCCTGTGCCCGCAGCAGGCTGGCCGAGAGCAGGATTCCGGTCAGCAGTATGCTGAATCTGGACGCCATGCTATGCAAGGAGATTGGTGAGGTCGGCGAATTCTTCCACGGACAGTTTTTCCGGTCTTTCCGAGAAAACCGGCCTGGCCAGGAAGGCGGCGAGCTGTTCTTCGTCCCATCCTTCCCTTTCCGCCTTGGCCTTTGCCAGCGGCTTCAAGGGGTTCCGCATCATCTTCCGGCGCTGGCCAAAAGCCGTTTTCACCACCGTCTTGAAGAGAACCTCGTCGCAGCCTAAGGACGTGCGCCCGTTCCGCTTGAGGCGAATCACCGCGCTCTCCACCTTGGGCGGGGGGGCAAAGCAGCCGGAACCCACGGTGAACAAGTATTCAATGTCGTACCAGGCCTGCAGCAGTACGGACAGGATGCCGTACGTTTTGCTGCCGGGCTTTTCCGCTATGCGCTCCGCCACTTCCTTCTGCACCATGCCCACCACTTCGGGAATCCGGTCCTTGTAGTCCAGCACCTTGAAAAAAATCTGGGAGGAGATGTTGTAGGGGAAATTGCCGATGACGGCAAAGCTTTCCGGGAAAATCTTTTCCAGCTTCAGCGTGAGAAAATCGGCCTCCATCAGCCGTCCCTGCATCCCCGAGAAATGCGTGAGCAGATACTCCACGCTCTCGGAATCAATCTCCACCAGCTTCAGGTCGATATCGGCCCGCTCCAGCAGATATTGCGTAAGAACGCCCATCCCGGGCCCGACCTCCAAGACAGGGAAGGGATGCCCGGTCGTGGCCGGGCATGACGTAGGCCCGTCATTGCCGGCTCCTGCGTCATTGCCGGCTTGACCGGCAATCTGTAAGGCGTCCACAATGGCTCGGGCCACTTTCTGGTCCGTGAGAAAATGCTGCCCGAGGGCTTTTTTTGCTCGTACTTCTGTCATAACACGCAAAGATACGGTTTTTATTCCAAAAGAAAGCGATTATTCCGAAATACAGGCCATCCAGTCGGCCGGCGACCTGTGCCAGCCCTGCCATACGCCAATCGGTGGAGGCTAACCTCTTGTAAATGAGTGCATTAATGGTAGTTCCTGTGCGTCGCCAGACACACAGGAACTACCGTTAAAGCGCTGAAAGCCAGATGGTTGAGCTCCACGATTCCTCAGTCCTTGTAAAGGCCTTCGCGGGAGAGCAGATGGTTCAGGTTGGCCAGGCCGTAGGCCGTAACCGCCTGGACCACGGCCGAGTGTTCCATGTAGGCGGGGATGAGTTTGTCGTACAGGTCGTCCTCGGTGTGCCAGATGTCCCGGTAGATGAAGTCGTAGCCGAAGATGTCGCTTTCGCGGAAGGAGATGGCCGGAATGCCGTTCATGGCAAAATAGGCATGGTCCGAGCCGCCGGCGCGCGTGGGACGCGGCTGCGCTTCTCCCTCCCGCTTGTTCACGGTGAAGGGAATCTCCGGATTGTAGTCCTTGAGCGGCTCGCAGGCTTTCACGAAATCGTCGTACATGGCCGGCGGAACCGTGATGGAAGTGGCCGCCAGGGGGCCTCCGTCGCGGTTGAAGTAATTGGAAATCTTGTTCCAGGGAATGGTCTTCTGCTCAACAAAGTACTTGGAGCCCAGCAGGCCGTACTCTTCTCCGGTCCAGATGCAGAACAGGATGGAGCGTTTGGGCTTGGCCCCGGCGGCAGCGAGCAGGCGCGCGGCTTCCATAGTCACGCATACACCTTGTCCGTCGTCCGTAGAGCCGGTGGCAATGTCGTAGGCGTCCAGGTGGCTTCCCATCATCACGTATTCGTCCGGGTATTGCGTGCCCTTGATCTTGGCCAGGATGTTGTGGTACTTCATGGGCCCCGGGAAGAAGTGGTTGCGGATGTCGAACTCCAGCTGGAAGTCCTGACGGTCCACGACCTTCTGCTTGATTATCTCGAACTGGTGCTCGTCCAGGAGGATGTCGCAAGCTGTGGGCAAGGTGTCCATGGTCAGGTCAAAGCACATGGCGCGGTTGTAGAGCACCTGCATCGGCATTTTGGCGGGGCGGATAAAGCCGGCTACGCCGGCATCCACCATCTGGCGGTACATCAGGATGGAACCCTCCTTGCCCTCTGCCAGCAGGGCGGTGCGGGTGCTGTCGGCCTTGGGACTGGCGTCGATGGCCAGTCCGCTGGTGGGGCCGGTCTCCAGCAGCACCCAGGAGCCTTTGAGCGCTCCCTTCACCCGGTCGAATTCCCGCTGGTTCTTGGGCTCCAGGTACACGCGGCCTTTCTGCGGACCGCAGGTGCCGGCCGTGTAGGCGGGCGTGCCGAAGTGCAGCACCATACCGTCTTCCGAGAGCATCCGGCCGCTCCAGGGACCGCGGTCGAAGCCTATGCCGATGGTAACCGCTTCCTGCACAGTTACTTCCAGACCCCAGGAGCGGAACTGCTCCACCACCCAGTCTTCTGCGTGGTGCAGCATATGCGAACCCACGATGCGTCCGCCGATGTTGCGGGCGATGTACTGGGCGTGCTGCATGGTCCGGTTGTCGGTGCGGCCGAGCTCCAGTACGGTCTTGGTCACTTTGTCCTGGGCGGCGAGGCTCAGGGCCAGAAACAGGGCGATCAGGGAGAAGAGAGTCTTTTTCATACACATAAACTGTTAAGCCGATGCCAAATATAAGAAGGATTCCCCCGCTTTCCAAAAAGAATTGCTACCTTTGCGCCCGAAATTATGTGGTGGGCACTCGCATTTTTATCGGCCGTCCTGTTAGGCTTCTACGATTCCTTCAAGAAAGCTTCCTTGAAGGGAAACGCTGTCATTCCCGTCCTGTTCCTGAATACGTTCTTCAGCACGCTCATCCTGCTGCCGCTGGTAATCAGGACCGGCTGGGGCGGCTGGGAGGTGCAGAAGTACATCCTTCTCAAGAGCTGTATCGTGCTCAGTTCCTGGATTACAGGCTATTATGCGATGAAACACCTGCCCCTGACCATCGTGGGGCCCATCAACGCCACCCGTCCCGTGATGGTGCTCCTGGGCGCCATGCTGGTATTCGGCGAGCGGCTCAACCTGTATCAGTGGATCGGCGTAACCCTGGCGGTGGTGTCGTTCTTCCTCCTGAGCCGGAACGGCCGGAAGGAAGGAATTGATTTCAAGCACAATCGCTGGATAGCGCTGCTGGTGCTGGCCGCCTTCCTGGGTGCCGTAAGCGGCCTGTACGACCGCTACCTGATGGCACCGGCCGACAGCGGGGGTGCCGGCCTGGACCGTCTGCAGGTGCTGTCGTGGTACAATCTGTACCAGGCCGGGATGATGGCCGTCGTGCTCCTGACCCTCTGGTATCCCCGCCGGCGGCATACCACCCCTTTCCGCTGGAGCTGGACCATTCCTTGCATCAGCCTGTTCCTGTGCGGGGCCGACTTCCTGTACATGTGGGCCCTCACGGACGAGACCGCCCTCATTTCCGTGGTCTCCATGATCCGCCGGGGCTCGGTGGTGGTCAGTTTCCTTTTCGGCGCATTGGCTTTCAAGGAGAAAAACCTCAAAGCCAAGGCCCTGGACCTGTCCCTGGTACTCCTGGGCATGGTGTTCCTGTATCTGGGGTCCCGATAATAGACTGCCTTATGAAAAGAAAACTCCTGTCCGCTATCTTCGCCGCCGTGCTCTGCAGTATGTTCTCCCTTCAGGCGCAAACGCTTGACAAAGAGCATCTTAGTATAGGCGCCCGGGGCCGATGGAACCACGCTATGGACGCGCACGGCCTGTACGAGAACCTGCTCTCAAGCTACGATTACTGGACGGCGGGCGCCACCGTGGGCCTGCAGACAAAACCGGAAGACGGCGACTGGTTTGCGCGGGCGTTCAACTACCCCTCCTTCGGCCTGGGGCTGGACTATGCCCGGATGGGCAGTCTGCAGTTCAAGGGGATTTCCCGCCTGGGAGACCTGACAGACCTGTATGGCTGGGCGCACTTCGACCTCCTGAGGACCCGCCGGTTCCGCGTGGGACCCACCCTCAAACTGGGGCTCACCTGGTCGCCGGTGGCATTTGATGCCGTCTCCAATCCGGAAAACAAGTTCTTCGGCGGACATTTGTTCGCCCTTATGGCGGCGGGGCTCCGGGCCGAATGGCTCATTGCGCCGCAGTGGGCGGCCGAACTGTCCTTCGACGGCATCCACCACTCCAACGGTATGACCAAAGCGCCCAACTGGGGCATCAATGAACTGGCTCTGGGGCTGGGTGTGCGTTACTACCTGGCACCGGCCATCTTCCCCACAGGCACGCGGCCGGCAGCCTCTGTCCCCGAATACCGGAAAGGCCTGCGCTGGAATGTATTTGCCGCAGCCGGGGTGCACAGCTGTCCGGTAGAACTGGACGCCCAGCTTGCGCAGGGGCAGACTTCCGGCCTGGCGCCGGCTCGCCCCCGCGTCGTATTGGGTGCGGAGCTGATGTGGCGCTACTCTCCTGTTTTCGCCACCGGTGTGCTTCTGGATGCCGGCTATACGGCCAACCGCTACCGCGAGACCGACCTGATGCTGGAAGGCCGGGAAGACCCGCGGGGCTACTCTCCCTGGCACGTGGGCATCGGCCTGTCTCAGGAAGTCTGGTACAGGCAAGTGTCCATTCATCTGGCCGTGGGCGCTTATCTGTTCCACAAGACGGGGCTTACGGAGGACATCGGCCGAAGCTTCCAGAAACTGGGCATCCGCTACCATTTCCGCAAGGGTCTGTTCCTGGGGTTGGATATGCGGGCCCACTATGTAGACCGTTCCTATGCCCTGGAATGGGCCGTGGGCTATTCTTTGTGATACTCCCTTTTTTTTGCTATTTTTGTGGATTGTTACAACGCGATAGACAAAAACAGCATAACTATGTACAGAACCAACACGTGCGGAGAACTCCGCATCGAGAACAAAGGGCAGCAGGTCACCCTGGCCGGCTGGGTCCAGAAAGCCCGCAAACTGGGCGGCATGACATTCATCGACCTTAGGGACCGTTATGGAATCACGCAGCTGGTCGTGGAGGCCGACGCCCCCGCCGCCCTGGTGGAAACAGCCACTTCCCTGGGCCGTGAATTCGTAATCCAGGTGAAGGGCGAAGTGGTTGAGCGCCAGGCCAAGAACGCCAAAATGCCCACCGGCGACATCGAAATCAAGGTCAGCGCCATCAACATCCTGAACAAGTCCGTGACCCCTCCCTTCACCATCGAGGAAGAGAGCGACGGCGGTGAAGACCTCCGCGCCAAATACCGCTACCTGGACCTGCGCCGCGGCCCGCTGCAGCGCGCCCTGGCCCTCAGGCACCGGGTGGCCTATGAAGTCAGGAACTATCTGGATGCCAATGGCTTCATGGAGATAGAAACGCCGTATCTGATTAAATCGACCCCGGAAGGCGCCCGCGACTTCGTGGTTCCTTCCCGCATGAACCCCGGCCAGTTCTACGCCCTGCCGCAGAGCCCCCAGACCTTCAAGCAACTGCTGATGGTGGCCGGTTACGACCGCTATTTCCAGATTGTGCGCTGCTTCCGCGACGAAGACCTCCGCGCCGACCGTCAGCCCGAATTCACCCAGATCGACTGCGAGATGTCGTTCGTGGAGCAGGAAGACGTGCTGAACACCTTTGAGGGCATGATGCGCACCATCTTCAAGAACGTGCTGGACGTGGACATCCCCAACCCGATGCCCCGCATGACCTGGTACGATGCCATGGACAACTACGGCTCCGACAAACCGGACGTGCGCTTTGGCATGACCATCCACGAACTCACCGACGTGGCCAAGGGCAAGGGCTTCAGCGTGCTGGACGAGGCCGCCTACATCGGCGCCATCTGCGTTCCCGGTGCCGCCGAATACACCCGCAAGCAGATTGACGAACTCACCGAATGGGTCAAGCGTCCGCAGGTGGGTGCCAAGGGTCTCATCTATGTGAAAGTCAATGCCGATGGCACCTTCAAGAGCTCCATCGACAAATTCTACGGGGCCGATGACCTGGCCAGGCTGGCAGAAAAGGCCGAGGCCAAGCCCGGCGACCTGATGCTGGTGATGAGCGGCCCGGCCAAGCGCAAGGTGCAGACCATGCTGGGTGTGCTCCGCCTGGAGATGGGCGGCCGTCTGGGCCTCCGCAACCCCAAGGAGTTCGCTCCGCTGTGGATCGTGGACTTCCCGCTTCTGGAATGGGACGATGAAACCCAGCGCTTCTATGCCATGCACCATCCTTTCACCGCTCCCAAGCCGGAGCATGAGAAGTGGTTCTATTCCAACGCGAAAGAGGATCTGGAGAAGGTCTGCGCCAACGCCTACGACTTCGTGCTCAACGGCAACGAACTGGGCGGCGGCTCCATCCGTATCCACAATGCCGACATGCAGAAGCGCATGTTCGAGGTTCTGGGTATCGGCCCCGAAGAGGCGGAATACAAGTTCGGCTTCATCATCAATGCCTTCAAGTTCGGCGCCCCGCCCCACGGCGGCCTTGCCTTCGGCTTCGACCGCGTGTGCGCCCTCATGGGCGGGCAAGACACCATCCGCGACTACATCGCCTTCCCGAAGAACAACCAGGGCCGCGACGTAATGATCGACTCCCCGTCGGAGATTGACCAGGTCCAGCTGGACGAGCTTCAGATTGCCCTGAACCCGAAGGCCGAATAACCGCTGTCATTGGCGGCGATTGCCACGGGCTGTTTCGTAACAACGTGATTGTTAATGTGTTGCGTTTTGTCTTGTGGCAATCCCCTCCAGACAGGGCGACCATCTCCACTTGTTCTTTTATAACTACCTGGTAGTTAATTGTTTGCGAAATACCGTGTGGCAAACCCCTCAAGCCCTCAGTTTATATGATTACCCGGTATAGCAATTACGACCTTTCCAGCCGGAACACGTTCCGGATGAAGGTGCGGTGTGCCTTGTACGTGGAGGTATCGGCCGAGGAAGACCTGCTGTCACTGGACTGGGATGCCCTGCCCCAGCCCGTCATGGTCATGGGCGGCGGCTCCAACCTCCTCTTTACCAAAGACTTCCCCGGAACGGTGCTGCATGTGGCCATCGGCGGCATAACCCAGATTGCCGGTGAGGCCGGCAATGACGGACTGCCATGCCCGGGAGGAACGCCTTTGTCATACCCGGCGGCGACCGGGTATCTGCGGGTGACCTGCGGCGCCGGCGTCGTCTTCGACGATTTCTGCGCCTGGGCGGCTTCCGAGGGGCTTTGGGGCCCGGAAAACCTCTCGCTCATTCCCGGGGAGTGCGGGGCATCGGCCGTACAGAATATCGGCGCTTACGGAGTGGAGGTCAAGGATATCCTGGCCGATATCCGGGCCTATGACCGCGAGAAGGGCCGTTTTGTGCAGATCGACCCGGCCACCTGCGGCTACGGTTATCGCTCCTCCAAGTTCAAGACCGAGTGGAAAGGCCGGTACATCATCACGGCTGTTACGTACCGCCTCAGCCGCACGCCCCAGCCCAGGCTGGACTACGGCGGAGTGCGGAAAGCCTTGGAGCGGAGCGAAGTGGAGTTCGCCGGAACCGGCACTTTCCCGCTCGTGCCTGCTGACATCCGCGAAGCCATCATCGGCATCAGGAGGCAGAAACTGCCTGATCCTGAGGAGATCGGCAGCGCCGGGAGTTTCTTCTGCAATCCGGTCGTCAGCCGGGAGCACTTCCAGCGCATCGTGGCCATCGCCCGCGCGGACAACGGTCCGGACTACGAAGTCCCGCACTACGAGGTGGGCGACCAGGTCAAGGTCCCGGCCGCATGGATGATCGACCAGTGCGGTTTCAAAGGCGCCGTCAACGGCGGGGCGCAGGTATATCCCGGTCAGCCGCTGGTGATTGTGAACGCCTCCGGCAGCGCCTCCCCGCAGGAGATCGTCTGCCTGGAACTGCAGATTGTCCAAACGATTGAACGCAAATACGGTATCACCCTTCATCCCGAGGTAGAACATGTCTAAATTTATCATCGAAGGCGGGCACAAACTGTCCGGAACCATCACCCCGCAGGGGGCCAAGAACGAAGCCCTGGAAGTAATCAGCGCCGTGCTGCTTACCAGCGAGCCCGTCACCATCAGCAATGTGCCGGAAATCCTGGACGTGAAGAACCTCATCGCCCTGCTGCAGGGGATGGGCGTGAAAGTAACCCGTCTGGCCAAGGGTATGTATACCTTCCAGGCCGACGAGGTGGATACCAGTTATATTGAAACGGAGGAATTCGTGAAAAAGTGCGCCGCCCTCCGCGGTTCCGTAATGGTGGTGGGCCCGCTGCTGAGCCGTTTCGGCCATGCCTGGTTCGCCAAGCCCGGCGGTGACAAAATCGGCCGGCGCCGTGTGGACACCCACCTGGACGGCATGGTGAAACTGGGTGCGAAAATGGAATACAGCCCGGAGCGCCGCGCCTTCCACCTTACGCAGGAAGGCCGTCTGGTGGGCCGATACATGCTCCTGGACGAGGCCTCCGTGACCGGTACGGCCAATATCGTGATGGCGGCTGTGCTGGCCAAAGGCACCACCACCATCTACAACGCCGCCTGCGAACCCTATCTCCAGCAGCTGTGCAAGATGCTCAACCGGATGGGCGCCTTCATCGACGGCGTAGGCTCCAACCTTCTCCGCATCCACGGTGTGGAGAAACTGCACGGCACGCTGCACAAGATCCTGCCGGACATGATCGAGGTAGGCTCTTTCATCGGCATGGCGGCCATCAACCAAAGCGCCATCACCATCAAGGATGTTTCCTATTACGACCTGGGCATCATCCCGGATTCCTTCCGCCGTCTGGGTATCAATTTGGAGCAGCGCGGGGACGATATCTTCGTACCGGCCCAGGACAGCTACGAAATCGACTCTTTCCTGGACGGTTCTATCATGACCCTGGCCGATGCCCCCTGGCCGGGCCTCACCCCGGACCTGCTGTCGGTGATGCTGGTGGTGGCCACCCAGTGCAAGGGCAGCGTGCTCATCCACCAGAAGATGTTCGAGAGCCGCCTGTTCTTCGTAGACAAACTCATCGACATGGGTGCGCAGATTATCCTGTGCGACCCGCACCGGGCCGTAGTGATCGGCCACGACCACCGCATCACCCTCAAGGCCGCCAGGCTGGTTTCCCCGGACATCCGGGCCGGTATTGCCATGCTGCTGGCCGCGATGAGCGCCCGCGGTACCTCCACCATCGACAACATCGAACAGATCGACCGTGGCTACGAAGACATTGAAGGCCGCCTCAATGCCCTGGGCGCCCACATTACCAGGGCTTGACATGGACTACAGCAAATTCTTTTCGGCCGATGTGCCCTCGTTCCTGCGTTCACCGGTAAGGGAGATTTTCCGGAAGGTGGACCTGAATGCCATCTGCTCTTTCGCGGGGGGCTATCCCGCGGCCGTCACTTTCCCGGTCGATGACATCAAGCGCTTGAGCGGCGAGGTGTTGGAGAAGTATGGTACAAAAGCCTTGCAATATGGTGCTACACAAGGGGTTCCGGAACTGCGGGAAGTGATTGCCCGGCGGTATGGCGTGCCGGTTTCGCAGGTGCAGATCACCACGTCGTCCCAGCAGGGCATCGACGTGTGCACCCGTGTCCTGGCCGATCCCGGAGACATCATCCTGGCCGACAATCCCGTCTATCTGGGCGCCCTGCAAAGCTTCCGCGCCTACCGGGCCCAAGTGCTGCCGATCCAATCCTTTATGGCCGGCCCCGACCGGCAATCCTCGGTGAAGTTCATTTATGTAATCCCGGACTTCAACAACCCCTCCGGCGAAACGATGACCCTCGCGGAGCGGGAAGAATTGGTCCGGGTGGCCCGGGAACTGGACTGCCTCATCGTGGAGGACAGTCCCTACCGGGAGCTCCGGTACAGCGGCGAACCGGTGAAGACCATCCGGGAACTGGCACCGGAGCGGACGCTGCACCTGGGCAGCTTCTCTAAAATTTTCGCCCCCGGATTCCGCCTGGGCTGGATTATCGGCCCGGAAGAACTGTTGGAACAAATTTATATCTGCAAGCAGTGTCTGGACCTGTGCCCGCCCGTTTTCGACCAGTACATGGCGGCGGAATTCATGGGCTCCGGAGCACTGGACCGCAATCTGCAGAAAACCATCGCGGAATACCGCCGCCGGCGCGACCTGATGGTGGCCCTGCTGGAAAAATACATGCCGGAAGGTGTGCGCTGGACTTACCCGGAAGGCGGTCTTTTCCTCTGGCTCACCCTGCCGGAAGGAATTGATACAGTGGCCCTTTACGACCGGGCCCTGGCCGCCGGCGTGGCCTATGTGGCCGGCTCCTTCTTCTATACCGACGGCTCCCACCGCAACACCATGCGGCTGAATTTCTCGTTCATAGACGAGTCCAAGATGGAGCCGGGCATCCAACTGCTGACCAGCGTGGTTTGCAACTCGTTGAATAGCAAGTGATTATTAGATTATGTCTAGGCGTGATTGACCAGGCATAATTCTGTAAATAATTATAAACGAACTTATTACAAAACACGGCTTCTGTCATGATCAACCCCGTCTATTCCCCTTCCGCCACCCGCTATGAAAGCGGCATCCGTTTCCGCCGGTGCGGCCGCAGCGGCATCAAGTTGCCGGAAATCTCCCTCGGCCTGTGGCACAATTTCGGCGACGTAGACCCGCTCGCCCGCTCGTTTGAGATTGCGCATTATGCCTTCGACCACGGCATCGTGCACTTCGACCTGGCCAACAACTACGGACCTTCGTACGGATCGGCCGAGGAAACCTTCGGGCAGATCATGAAAAAATCTTTCGCGCCTTATCGGCACGAGCTTTTCATCTCCACCAAGGCGGGGTATGACATGTGGCCCGGCCCGTACGGGGAATGGGGCTCCCGGAAGTACCTGTTCAACAGCCTGGAGCAGAGCCTGAGGCGGATGAACCTGGATTATGTGGACCTCTTCTACAGCCACCGCTTCGACCCGGAGACACCCCTGGAAGAGACTTTGCAGGCCCTGGTGGACATCGTCCGCTCGGGAAAAGCGCTGTACGTGGGCATCTCCAACTATCCGGCCGACAAAGCCCGCTTCGCCTATCAGTATCTGAGGGAGCGGGACGTCCCCTGCCTGGCCTATCAGGGCCGGTACAATCTGTTCAGTCGGGAACCGGAGGCAAGCATCCTTTCCGATGCCAAGGACAACGGCGTGGGCTTCACGGCCTTTTCCCCGCTGGCACAAGGCCTGCTGACGGGCCGATATCTCAACGGCATCCCGGCCGACTCCCGGATGGCCAAGGAGCATTTCCTGAAGTCTTCCATGCTTACGCCGGAGCTGCTGGCCAAGATCCGGGCCCTGGATGCCATCGCCCGGCGCCGCGGCCAATCCCTGGCCCAGATGGCCCTGGCCTGGTGCCTCAAGGACGACCGCGTCACCAGTGTCCTGGTGGGTGCCAGCTCCGTGAAGCAGCTGGACGACGACTTCCGCGCGCTGGAATTCACCACTTTCACCGACGAAGAACTCCGTGCGATAGATTATTGAAATTTAATATCTTTGCAAAAAAACTGTAAGCGGATGAAGAAAGCTTTGCTTATTGCGGTGCTGCTGCTGGGATGCTCATGGGCGGCACGGTCCCAGGTGGTCATTATCGGCGGGGGCAATTTTACGGGGCAGTTGAGTACGGTGAATGTGGAGGTGCTGGATTCCCTCACCCGGGAACCCATCCCCTTCGCTTCCGTGTACGTGATTCCCCGGCGGGATACTACCATCACCAATTTCACCCTCTCCGATACCGAAGGCAAGGCAAAACTGGATGAAGTCCCTTACGGAAACTATACCTTCTTCGTGGAGATGCTGGGCTATAAGACCGTCCGGAAGGTGCGGAACATCCATGACCGGCGGGTGGACATGGGCAAAGTGCTGCTGCAGGAAGACCCGCAGTACATAGAGGCGGCCACCGTCAGCGATGTGGGGAATCCCATCACCATCAAGAAAGACACCATTGAGTTTAACGCGGCCTCCTATCGCGTGGGCTCCAATGCCGTGCTCCGGGACCTGGTGAAACGCATGCCGGGCATCGAAATCACCAGCGAAGGTACCGTGAAGATGAACGGGCAGGCGATTGACAAAATTACCCTGGGCGGCCGGACATTCTTCTTTGACGACCAGGCCATGGCCCTGAACAACCTGCCCGCCTAGATGGTGGACAAGATCCGGATCATCGACCGGGATTCGGAGCAGAAAAGGGCCACCGGCATCGATGACGGCCAGCGGGAAAAGATCATGGACGTGGTGGTGAAAAAGGAGTATGAGAAGGGCTGGTTCGGTAATCTGGGCTTGAAAGCGGGTGCCACCCTGGCCGCCGGAAAAACGGATGATCCGCTTCGGGACAACAGGGGCCTGCTGTACAACGGCAACGCGATGTTGTCCGGCTATACGGAGAAAGACCAGGTCACGGTCATTGCCAATGGCGGCAATGTGGTGGACGATGCGGGAAGTGTAGTGGTTGTGTATTCCTTGGAAGATGCCGGGCTGGATCTGTCCGACCTGTCCGCGTTGACAGCCGGGGCCGGGCTTACCTCCCAGGCACAAATAGGCGTGAATGCCAACACCTCCCGCATCCAGGATACGGAAACCACGGCGATGGTAAACTACAATTACCGGGACAACCTGGGCGGCAGCCGCACCTACCGGACCACTTTCCAGGATACGGGCAATCTGCTCGGGGAATCCACCGCCGACAGCCACAGTTTCGGTGGCACCTTCCGCACCAGCCTGGAATTCAAGAAGGAAAAAGGAAAACTCTGGTTCAATATCACCCCGGGTTTCTCGTATTCCAACAACCAGGGATTCTCCGGCGGCACCTCCAGCACGGCCGATGAGAGCGGCGCGGTGCTCAACCGTTCGGAGCGGTCGTCCCATTCGCTTTCCCATAACGCCCAGGGCAGTTTGAACTCCTCCTTCACGCTGCGTGAGATAGGCGGAAACCCGCGTCGTTCCCTTCGTCTGTCGCTGCAGGGTTCCTATGGCGGCGGCACCGGCAGCAGCGAGGAAAGTTCCAGTACGCTGTTCGGGGGTGCGCCGCTGTTGAAGGATATCGGCTACGCCACCCGTCAGGCATCGGCCAATGCCAGCGTGGGGCTGGTGTATGCCGAGCCGCTGGGAGAAAAGCTCATCCTGACGGTGAATCCTTCGTTCAACTACCGTTTCTCCGACAGCAACCGCGACGCCGACGACCGCATCACCCACCGGGACGACTATTATTCCTCCTTCTCCCGTGTCCGTTATCTCACCTACGGGCTCAATTCCTATGTCCAGTACAATTATACGCAGGGAGCATCCCTGACGGCCGGTTTTACAGGGAATCTGCAAGAGCAGGTGACCCATTCCCGCAGTTACGGCAACCAGACCGATGCCGGCGAGGGAGAATGGCTGCTGAACCTGGGCCCCAGGATTTCCTGGAACTACTATAAGAACAATACCAACGCGACAGTCTCCATCAACAGCAATACCGGCCGGCCTTCCCAGACGCTGATGCTGCCCACCCTGAACCTGGCCGATCCCACCCGGCTCAGCACCGGCAACATCTATCTGAAGCCTACCTTCAACATGAAGCCCCTTGTCTCCTGGAACCGTTCCAACCCCGGAAAGATGTCTTCCCTGTTCCTGCAACTGTTTGGTTCGTTTGTCCAGCGCACGACAACGTATGCCCGCTGGTACGACAAGGAGGGGGTGATGTCGTCGGTCCCCGTGAATGCGAAGACGCCTTCCATGTCCATTTCCTTATCGACCGGATACACCTTCCCGCTGGACAGCAAGCGGGTCTGGACCCTGAGCCTGAACGGCAGCGGTTCCTATTCGCAGGGCGCCAGCTTCCGGGCAACGGGAGCCCCGGCATCCCTCTCCAGGGAGCATTTTGACTATTATGCTTTCATGGCCGATTTCTGGGGAGACAGCCACGGGGAGCGTTTCTACAGTGGGGCCAGCGGATTCCAGGAACAGATTACCCGCACGGTTTCCGCCCGCCTGGGCGGATATGTGAGGCTGAACCTGGAACGTTTCCACGGTTATTTCAGGGTAAATACCTCTCCCAGTTATACCAGCGTTACCCAATATTCGGGAGAATCGCCGTTCACCGTGGACAGCCGCCTGAGCCTGGAGATGCATTACAATACGGTCAGCGACTTTGAATTCAGTACAGACCTGTCCTACCGCTTCTATCATGGCTATGCCCCGGGCTACGGCGACCCGGAGTGGCAGTGGAACTTCTCCGTGAACAAGAGCATCGGGGCATTTGTGCTCAGCTTTTCGGTGCACGACATCCTGAACCAGACCAGGAACCTGCACCGGAGCACGACGGCCAACTATGTAGAAGACAGTTACGGCCTGGTGATGGGCCGATACGGACTCTTCGGGGTCAAATGGAATTTCGGCAAGATGAATTCGGCCCAGTCCCGCCGGGCCTCCAACGCCAGTTTCAATATGATGTTCTGACGCACTCGGCCGGACCGGTGAGGTAAACCTCCGTGAAGCTGTTCTCGCCGGGCAGGAAGTCTACGGACAGCCAGTCGCCCCGACGGCATTGCAAACGATATCTTATCGTTTGCAATGCCACAGTGTCTTCGACAGACTGGGGACCTAATCCCCCAGACCCCCTGTGTCGCTCCGCTCCGAGGGGGCTCGTTTGTGATGCGGGAATACCTTTGCAGTAGGCTGCGATAGCGCTGGCCGTGAGGCCGGTGCCGCAGGCGAGGGTTTCCCCTTCCACGCCTTTCTCGAAAGTCCGTACTTTCAGGCCTTCCGGGGTGGGCTGCACAAAATTCACATTGGTGCCTTCCGGGGCGAATTCCTTGTCCCAGCGCAGAACAGGGCCCTCTTTCTCGATGTCGATGCCGTCGACATCGGCCACGAACCGTACCAGGTGCCGCGTGCCGGTGTTCAGGAAATACCCGCCTTTTGCCGCTGCAATTCCCTGGACGTCGATCATTTTCAGCCGCACAATCCATTGGGATTCTCCGGCGGAGGCTTCCCTCCCGGAAACATTTGCCGGAGGTCTGGAGAGGATGGTGGCGGTGTGCAGGCCGTCCGGGGCACGGAAGAGGCAGGCGCCGGAGGCGGGCACCAGGCCCAGCATGTCGGCAAAAGCCACGATGCAGCGGCCGCCGTTGCCGCACATCATTCCGCCGGAGCCGTCCGGGTTGTAGAATTCCATACAGAAATCGGTCTCGGGGTCTGTTCCAAGGATCATGAGTCCGTCGGTCTTGTACTGCTTGCACAGCGCGCCAATCCGCTCTGGCTGCCTGTAGGCGGAGACATCGGCCTCCCGGCCGTCCAGGACCACGAAATCGTTCCCGGCCCCGGAAAATTTGTAAATCTTTTCCATCCGGCTGCAAAAATAGCAAAAAATCCCCATTCCCGGATACCCGCATGTCCCGGGAAGTTTAATAATAAACGGAACCTGCTGAGATGGTGGATATTACGAATAGATTGATTATCTTTGCGAAAACGCTTGCGACATGAGGTGGAACTGGACGAAAAAAGGGACATTCCTCAGTCCCTCTTTGAGATTCCTGAATAGCTGCAAGGTCTATTCGGCGGCTGCCTGGGCCATGATTTCTTCCAGTTGGGCGCGGTCCATGGTGCCGTCGATGGAGATGAAGGCGGTTTCGCCCTGTTCCTGGGCCAGCAGCACCAGGGATGTGACGGTTTTTTCGTCCCCCACGGTATAGATGCGGGCTACCTCACCATTGTCCTTGGCCTCCATCAGCAGTTCGTATTTCCCTTTGTCGATGTACTTGCGCACGTCGGCATAAAGGTCTGCGCCGATTTTCGGGTCCGTGGCATTGAGCACGTAGAAGCCGGTCATGGATTTGATGATGGGGGCGAAGTTGATGCTTTCGTCCTGGAATTCCACATCCGGAATCTTGCCGATCATGCGGAACATGGCGGGGGAGATGTACACGGCTTCCATGCCGGGAAGGTCGGAGTACTTGTTGTAGAGGTCGCGCCCGTTCTGGGCAAAGGCTGTCACGCAGAGGGTGACAAGGATTAATATGGTAAATAACTTTTTCATTTCCAATAATTTAATTTGTCGATAGCGGATTGGGCTTCCGTAAGGTAATCGGCCCCTTTTGAGATGGTTCCGGACATTTTCCCCAGGGCTTTCTCCACGGCGGCATAGGCCTCGTAGGGGTCGGAGAAAGTATCGCGCGGCTGCCGGACGCCCAGATATCCGGAAACCCCCACTCCGATGAGGAGGGCTGCAGCGGCGGCTATCGGCCAAACGCTGGCCGGACGGTCCGGCGCAGGAAGGCGGACTTCCAGGTCCTCCGGAACGGGGATGCTTTCATCGGCGCCGATCCGTTCCAGGTCACCGGCACTGAGCCGGGTTATTTCATCGAGAGGTTTCATACCATTCTTTCAGTTTTTTCCGCGCCAGGCTCACCTGGACCCGGATGTTGAGGCCGCTGAGGCCGGTCACTTGCTGGATCTGCTCGTAGGAGAGTCCGTGTAAGAGTCGGAGCGTGAGGAGTTTCCGCTGTCCGGGAGGGAGTTTTCCGATGGCTTCGTACAGCCCTTTCACGCTCTCTTTCAGGATCAGGTCGTCGTCCGGCGGCGCCTTTCCGGGGAAACTGTCGTCCAAGGGTTCCGCGTACTGCCTTCGCCGGATGCGGTCGATGCAGAGGTTCCTCAGGAGCATCGCCCCGTAGGCCGATGGCTGCCGGATCAGGTCCAGGTGGTCCCGCAGGTTCCATAATTTGAGGTAGAGGTCCTGCACGGCATCCTTTGCATCGTCCCGGTCTTCCAGCAGGAAGAAGGCGATACGGTAAAAGCGTTCCTGCAGGGGGATCCACTCGGTATGGAACTGCTGCGCGGTCATTCGGCCATCTCCATGAGTTTCCCGAGATGCTCCAGGTCGATGCTGCCGCGGGTGCAGATGAGCGCTCCGTCGCCGCTGTAGAGGATGCAGTCGCGGATGGAGCCTCCCTTGTCGACCCCGTAGATGCGAAGGTTCTCGCCGTTGTCCTTGGCCTCCAGGATCAGCTCCATGCCCTGGAGTATTTTCTCCAGTTCGCGGCAAAACCGTTCTTTGATGCCCGCGGCGGTATTCTCGAAGTCCACGATCGTGATTTTGCGGATTCCGCTGAAGGCGGAGAGCGCGGCCCGGTCTTCCTCGTCCAGGTCACCGCCGGAGACGGCGGCTATTTTGACCAGGCTCAGGCCGACGCGGCCGAGTGTGACAACTTCGAAGCCTTCGGCGTTCTTGTACTTGTTCGCCAAAGATTCCACTTTGGCGGGTTTCCCGGCCCAGGCGCACCCCAATGTGCCAAGGACCATGATGAGTGTGATTAATGCTTTTTTCATCGTTTCAACTGACCGGTCGCATCCATAAGACGCACCTTCCGGGAAAATGTTAAAGCCTGTTGGCAAAAATAGTGAAAAATGTTTCATATCTTTGCATAAGTGTATTTAAGTTGGTTCCCGATATGGACACAAATGTATTCAAAGGCTGCGGCACAGCCATGTTCACTCCTTTCAAGGAAGGCGGCATAGATGTGGAGGCGCTCGCCGCGACTGCGCGCCGTCAGGTGGCTGCCGGTATCGATTTCCTGGTCCCCCTGGGCACCACCGGGGAAACCCCCACCCTTTCGGATGAGGAGAAACTCCTGGTCTACAGGACCGTGCGCTCCAATGCCGGCGGCCTTCCGGTAGTGGTGGGCGTAGGCTCCAACAGCGTGGCAGGCACCCTTGCCAACATGAAACTGCTGGAAGAGGCCGATGCCTTCCTGGTGGTGGTTCCGTTCTACAACAAGCCCCCGCAGCGGGGTATCTATACCTATTTCAAGACCATTGCCGGGGCTACCGCCAAACCGGTGATCCTGTACAATGTACCCGGACGCACCGGTTCCAACTGCGAGGCGGAAACCACCCTGGCGCTGGCCCAGGATGTTCCCAATATCGTGGCCGTGAAGGAAGCCTCCGGCAAGCTGGAGCAGATCCGCACCATCCTGGCCAGACGTCCGGCGGGCTTCAGCGTGCTCTCCGGCAACGATGACGACACCCTCACCCTCATGAAAGACGGGGCCGACGGCGTGGTGTCGGTGGCGTCCAACGTTTGCCCGCAGGAGATGGCCTCCTTCGTGCATGCCGCCTCTGATGGAAACTGGACGGAAGCATCGGCCCTGGATGAACGGCTGCACCCGCTGTTCGAAGCCCTTTTCGTGGAGCCGAATCCCATTCCCGGGAAGGCGGCCATGGCGCAGCTGGGCCTGATGGATAACACCCTCCGGCTGCCGCTGGTGCCCGCCCTGGACACGACAGAAACCCTCATGCAAAACGTTCTGGACGAATTATGGAAGAAATAAATTTACAGAGATTCAACGAAGTAATGGATGCCCTTGAGCGGGGCGAAGTCCGAGTGGCCGAAAAGGTGGACGGAGAGTGGAAGGTGAACAAGTGGGTGAAAGAGGTGATCCTCTCCGGCTTCAGGCTGGGTGCCATCAAGGATATGTCCCAGGGGCAGTTCCCTTATTTCGACAAGGATACATTCCCCGTGCGGGGGTTCACCGAGGCCAGCGGGGTCCGCATCGTCCCCGGCGGCAGCAGCATCCGGCGCGGGGCTTATCTGGCTCCCGGCAGCATCGTGATGCCCCCGGCGTATGTGAACGTGGGTGCCTATGTGGGCGAGGGGACGATGGTGGACAGCCACGTCACCATCGGCTCGTGCGCCCAGGTGGGAAAGCATATCCACATCTCGGCATCGACCCAAATCGGGGGTGTGCTGGAACCTGCCGGTGCGCTGCCTACCATCATCGAGGACGGTGCTTTCGTGGGCGGAAACTGCGGCATTTACGAAGGGACGGTCGTCCAGGAAGGGGCCGTGATCGCCTCCGGGGTCATCATTACCTCTTCCACGGCCATCTTCGACGCCACCACCGGTGAATTCATCCGCCGCAATGCCGACGGCCGGATCGTGGTGCCCCGCGGCGCCGTGGTGGTGAGCGGGTCCAAGCCCATCGTCCGAGACGGGAAGCCGCTGGAGAGCGGCGTGCACCTGTACTGCCCGGTGATCGTGAAGTATCGCGACGAAAAGACTGCCGGCAGCGTTCACCTGGAAGACCTGCTGCGGTAGGCCTGCACCTGGGGGTGCCCTCGTCATACTGAACGAAGTGAAGAATCTTAATCAATAAAACGGACTGAATATGAAAGTAGCTGTTGTAGGAGCCACCGGCCTGGTGGGCTCAAAAATGATGGAAGTGCTGGAAGAGAGGCATTTCCCGGTCACCGAGCTGCTACCGGTGGCATCGTCCCGGTCCTGGGGCAAGAAAGTGACCTTCCAAGGGAAGGAATGGACGGTGATGAGTGCCGATGAGGCCATCGCCCAAGGTCCCGTGCTGGCCCTGTTCAGCGCCGGCGGAGCCACTTCCGGAGAACTGGCCCCCAAGTTCGCCGCGGCAGGCTGCTACGTAGTGGACAATTCCTCTTTCTGGCGCATGTTCCCCGCCGTTCCCCTGGTGGTGCCGGAAATCAATGCCGATGTCCTCACCCGCGAAGACCACATCATTGCCAACCCCAACTGCTCCACCATCCAGATGGTGCTGCCCCTGGCCCCGTTGCACCGGGCCTATGGCATCAGGCGCATCGTCGTGAGCACGTACCAGAGCGTGACAGGCGCCGGGCAGAAAGGCATCGAGCAGCTGGAAGCCGAAAGGGGCGGAGGATCGGGTTCCAAGTTCCCGCATCCCATCGACATGAACGTAATTCCGCATATCGACTCCTTCCTGCCGGACGGTTACACCAAGGAGGAGATGAAGATGGTGAACGAAACCCGGAAAATCCTGCGGGATGAGTCCATCGCCGTTTCCGCCACCACGGTGCGCGTACCTGTGAAAGGCGGCCACTCCGAAAGCGTGAACATCGAATTCCAGAAGCCTTTTGAACTGGCCGATGTCCGCAGGCTCATGGCCGATATGCCGGGAGTGGTAGTCCGCGACAACCCTTCGGAAAACATCTATCCCATGCCGCTGTACGCCTGGGGCAAGGACGATGTGTTCGTTGGCCGCATCCGCCGCGACCCGTCCGTGGAGAACGGCCTCAACCTGTGGTGCGTCTCGGATAATATCCGAAAAGGCGCCGCCACCAATGCCGTGCAGATCGCCGAAGTGCTTCTGCAAAACGACTGGCTGGGCTAGCCGCGGCGTTTTCATTTGGAAAAGATTGATATGGATTTTGATTTTTTCAGACAGCTGCTGGAGTTTGATTCCACTTCCGGAAGGGAGAGGGAGGTGGCGATGTGGCTGCTGAACAGGCTGGAAGCGCCTGATAAACAGTCATTTGAGGTTGGAGACGGCACGCTGAATCTCTTATTCAGCTGGGGCAGGCCGAAAGTGGTGTTCTGTTCCCACATGGACACGGTTCCGCCCTACATTCCGCCGGTCATGCCTTCCGCTCTGTCTGTCACGCCTTCCGTTCAGTCTGTCATGCCCGGCTCTGACCGGGCATCGGACGCGGTGATTACCGGTCGGGGCAGCTGTGATGCGAAGGGGCAGGTTTTTGCGCTTTATACCGCTTGCAAACAGCTTGAGGCCGAGGGATTTACGGACTTCGGACTGCTTTTGCTTTCGGGCGAGGAGACCGGTTCGTGGGGGGCCAAGGCTTTTTCCCGGACGGGCTTTGAGGCTCCTTTCCTGATTATCGGCGAGCCGACGGAGAACAAGATGGTATCGGCCTCCAAAGGAACGAAATCCTACGATCTCAAGTTTGCCGGCGAGGCTTTCCATTCCGGTTATCCGCAGTACGGGGTGAGCGCCGTAGATTTGTTCAACCGGTTTTATAATGCACTGAAGGAGAAGGATTTCGGCCTGGATCCGGAACTGGGGGAGACTACTTGGAACATCGGCCTGCTGCGCAGCGACAATCCGCAGAACATCCTTTCTCCTGAGCTGAGTTGCCGGCTGTATTTCCGGACTACTTTCGTTTCACACCAGGCCGTACAGGACTGGATGCAGGAGATGGCCGGTCAAGCCGGTCATGACGTCACCGGGCGTCTTGACATCACTCCGAACGGCTCCGGCGACCAGCCGGCGCACTATGTGACGCTGCCCGGGTTCCCCAGCGGGCCGGTGGCTTTTGGCAGTGATGCTCCGCACCTTACAGGCTTCGGGCACAAGATCATCTGCGGTCCCGGTTCCATCCGCCATGCCCACCGGGCCGACGAGCAGGTGCTGGTGGGCGATCTGGAAACGGCGGTGGAGCAGTACGTCCGCATGTACCATTGCCTGGTGGAGCCTAACCATCTGACAATCAGCGTTTAACGTGAGTTCCCTGTGTGTCTGGAGACGCACAGGGACATATAGTAAAGAGTTAATAAACAATCAATTAGCCTCCACGGAACTATGATCAAAGTGATTATCAGTGGCTACGGAAAGATGGGCCACATGATCGAGAAGGTGCTCCAGGAGCGGGGCATTGAGCTGGTGGAAGCCAGCGAGGATATCTGCGGAACGGATCCGGAAGTGGCCAAAGAGTGCGTGTGCATAGATTTCACCATGCCGGATGCCTTCCGGGCCAATTACCCTTTCATTGCCAGGCACTTCAAGGCAGCGGTGGTGGGTACGACGGGCTGGAATGATATCCGGGCCGATGTTTTCCGCGCCTTCGAGGAAGCCGGTACGCCGCTGATCTACGCCTCCAATTTCTCATTGGGAGTGAACGCCCTTTTTGCCGCCGTGAAAAAGGCCTGCGAACTGCTCAAGGGCGCCGGGTACACGCCGTCCATCGAAGAAATCCACCATATCCACAAGCTGGACGCTCCCTCCGGAACGGCCAAGACCCTGGGCCAGCTGGTGGAGGCCGGACTGGGAGCTACGCCGGAAATCACCTCTGTCAGAGAAGGGGAAGTTCCTGGTATCCATACGCTTACTCTTAAATCGGCCTGTGACGAAATAACCTTCCGGCACGAGGCGTTTTCCCGTGAAGGCTTTGCCGTGGGTGCCGTGGTGGCCGCCACCCTCACCGAAGGCTTGAAAGGGGTCCACGAATTTGGGGAACTGTTATGAGAAGCTCCCTTCTCATCATCGCCGTCCTGGTGACACATCTGCAAAAAGCCGCCGGAACATAAGATAAATTATTGCTATCTTTGCGGTACTATGTATCGTGTACTGAAATTCGGCGGGTCCTCGGTGGCTTCCGCAACAAATATTTCCCGGGTGCTGGATCTCGTGGGAAAAGAGGCGGCCAAAGGCCGCGTAGTGCTGGTATGCAGCGCAATCAGCGGCTGCACGGACGCGTTGCTGCAAATGGCCGACGGGGATTTCTCGGGGCTGGATGCGCTCCGTGGCAGGCACCGGGACATGGTTACCCGGCTGTTTACCGGTTTGGAGCGGAAAAGCGTGATGGAGAAGACCGAAGCCTTGTTTGAAGAAATGCTTAAGGCCCCGGACCCGGAAAAGGTCACCTACGGAGAAATCTTTTCCACCACCATCCTTTCCGCCAAACTGGAGGCCGACGGTTACCGCACCCAGTGGCTGGATTCCCGCAGGCTGATCATCAAGGGAAACCTTCCTCTTACTTACCGGAACATCGAGGCGGCTGTGGCGGACAATGCCTCGGACATCTTTGTGGCGCCGGGCTTCGTCTGCGGCACGCCGGAAGGCGGGGTGGATACGCTCGGCCGTGGCGGATCGGATTACAGCGCAGCCCTTTATGCGGCCGCACTGCATGCCGACAGTCTCCAGATCTGGACGGACGTCCCCGGTATCATGACCACCAATCCGAAGCAGGTGTCCCGGGCCAGGACCATTCCTGAAATGACGTACCGGAGCGCCCTGGAAATGGCCTCCCACGGGGCCAAGGTGCTGTATGCTCCCACCGTGGCTCCGGCCATGGAGGCCGGCATCGCCATCGAAATCCTCAACAGTTTCGCCCCCGAAAGCGGCAAGACCGTGATATCGGCCCGGGCTCGGGAAAGCGGGACGGTGGGGATCGCTTCCCGCAGCGCAGGAAGCGTCGTGGAGGTGTGCCTTGTGGGCAGCACGGCGGTAAAAGAGGCGGAATCCGCCCTGGCGGAAGCCGGCATCGCCCCGCTCCGGATTTGGGAAGAGGACGGGAACGTACTGCTGACCGTGCGTCCGGCCGTGGAAGTTTCCGCGCTGCGGGCGCTTCACCGCGCATTTTTCGAAACGGTGCCGGTAGAGCAGGTGAACCTTTTCGTGGCCGGGTACGGCGCCGTCGGGAAGGCGCTGGTAAAGCTTGTTGGGGACAGCGCGCAGGCGGTCAGGGAGCGTACCGGCAAGCATTTGAGGATCGTAGGCCTGGCCAACAGCCGGCAATATGGAATCGACCTTGGCGGAAAGCCGGAAATCGGCACGGAAGGCGATTATATCCAGGCTGTCCTGGAAACGGCTCCCAAGGGCTCTCTCTTCGTGGATGCGACAAGCAGCGAGACCATCTGCCGGCGGTACTGCGAGCTGCTGAAGGCGGGGATAGGCATTGTCTCCTCCAACCGGCGGTCTTTCGCCGGGAGTTTTACGGACTATGCCGCCATGCGCCTGGCAGCCCGTGAGAACGGCGTTCCGCTCCGGTACGAGACTACGGTGGGTGCGGCGCTGCCAATCCTGGATTCCATCGCGCGCGGGGCCAACAGCTGCGACGAAGTCCTTTCCATCGAAGCCGTGGTCTCCTGTACGTTGAACCAGATTCTGAGCGAATACCGGCCCGGGGGCGAATCCCTTTCGGCCATGGTCCGGAAGGCGCAGGCCGCCGGCCTTACCGAACCGGACCCGCGTCTGGACCTGGGCGGGAAAGATGCCTTGCGCAAACTTCTCATCCTGGCCCGGGAGGCGGGCATCCCGCTGGAAGAGTCCCAGGTAAAAGTGTATCCCATCGTCCCGCCGGAACTGCTGCAGGGCAGTCTCGAAGCCTTCTACGACGGACTGGAAGCCTATGAGCCCCGATGGTCGCAGGAGGTCCTGCAGGCGGAGCAGCAAGGTTTCCGGCGCCGTTTCGTGGCCTCTTTGGTCAAGACCGGGCAGGGATACGAAGCCGGCATCGGCCTCAAAAATGTGGCTCCCGTACATCCGGCCTACCATCTCCGCGGGACGGAAAATGCCATTATCCTGCGCAGTGCCTTCCATCCCTACCCGCTCGTAATCCAGGGCCCCGGAGAAGGCGCCCGTGAGGCAGCTTCCAGCATTCTGAACGATATTGTCCGATAAAATCGTTATCTTTGCAGACTATGATTCAAATCCTGGGCATATTCGGGTTCCTGAGTTTCGGGTGGGCAGATGTGCTGGACATCCTCATGGTGGCCGCCATCATCTATTTCCTCATCCGGAGCATCCGCGGCGATTCCACCGTGCTCAACATCGTGCTGGTGCTGGTGATCCTGCTGGTGGCCCAGGCTGTGGTGTCCGGCCTGAACATGCGCATGATGACGGCCCTGCTGAACGCCCTGCTGGACGTGGGCGTGCTGGCCCTGATCATCATCTTCCAGCCGGAAATCCGCCATGTGCTCAACCGGCTGGCCATTTCTTCCGGCCTGGCGCGCCGTACGGGCGATCTGTTCAACCGTCTGCTGGGCATCAAGGAAGAGAAACTGGGCTCCCGCTCCGTGGTAGAGCTTTCGGAGGCCGTGCGGGCCATGGCGGCCGAACATACCGGCGCTCTCATCGTTCTGCAGAAAAAGTCGGCCCTGGACGAATATATGGCCACCGGCGACCGCTTCGAGGCGGAAATCAACCGCCGTCTGGTGATGAACATTTTCTTCAAGAATTCCCCCCTGCACGACGGTGCCATGATTATCCGGGGCGACAAGATCCAGGCCGCCCGCTGCCAGCTGCCCATGACGGACCGGACGGACATCCCCGCCCATTACGGGATGCGCCACCGGGCTGCCATCGGCCTGAGCGAAAACACCGATGCCGACGTGGTGGTGGTGTCGGAGGAGACCGGCCGCATCTCTTTTGTGCATGCCGGGACCATCCGTACGGTGAAAGACTTGAAAACCCTCCGTTCCCTGGTGGGGGAGGCCATGGCCGATGAGGAGAAGAAATGATGGACGGAAAACTGGAATTGAAACTGGGATTCGACAAGGTGCGGCAGGCCATTCAGGACCGCTGTTCCACGGATTATGCCGCCACCCGGGTGGCCGATGAGGAATTCAGCACGGACGGCGCCGAAATCCACCGCAGGCACCTTCTCACGGACGAGATGCGTCTCATCCTCATGTTCGAGGACAATTTCCCTACGAGCGGCTATATCGACGCCCTGCCTTTCCTGGAGCCCATCGGCAAGAATGCTTCCATCGACCTTCTGTCGCTGGGAAAACTGCGCACGCTGCTGGAGACGCTCCGGAAGGCGCTCAATTTCTTCCATAGCATCAAGGAGGGCATCTACCCCAATCTGCAGCATCTGGCTTCGGGAATTACGGCGCCGGCGGAGGTTTCGCGGCGAATCGATTCCATCCTGGACCGCCACGGAGAGATGAAAGACACGGCCTCGGACGAACTGTACAGCATCCGGCGCAGCATCAAAGACAAGGAAATCAACATTTCCAAGCGGATGAATGCCATCCTCCGCCAGGCGCAGCAGTCCGGCCTGGCCGATGCCGACGCCAGCGTGGCCATCCGTGACGGAAAGATGCTCATTCCGGTGTCGTCGGCCAAGAAACGGCAGTTCTCCGGCTTCGTGTACGACGAGTCCGCCACCGGGAAAACCACTTTTATGGAGCCGGCGGAGGTGGTGGCGCTGGAGAACGAGATTGCGGAGCTCCACTTCGCGGAAACCCGGGAGATGGCCCGCATCCTGCACGACTTCTCCGAGTTCCTGCGGCCGTTTGTGCCGGAACTGATGGACGGCGCCGTGTTCGTGGGAGAGCTGGATTTCAATATGGCCAAGGCCCATGTGGCACTGGACTTCATCGCGGGTATGCCGCTGCTTTCCGAAAGCGGGGAACTGGGGCTGCGCAAGGCCCGGCATCCGCTGCTGGAGAGGAGTTTGAGAAAGGAGAAGAAGAGTATCGTCCCGCTTACGGTCACCCTTACTCCGCAGAAGCGGATCCTGCTTATCTCCGGCCCCAATGCCGGCGGCAAGAGCGTCTGCCTCAAGACGGTGGGCCTGTTGCAGTACATGTTCCAGTGGGGTATGCTGATTCCCACCTCAGAGACTTCGGAACTTCCTGTATTCGAGCGGATTATGGTGTCTATCGGCGACGACCAGTCGCTGGAGAACGACCTGTCCACCTACAGTTCTTTCCTCTCCGACATGAAATCCATGCTGGCGGTGGCCGATGCCAGGACGCTGGTGCTCATCGACGAGTTCGGCTCCGGGACGGAACCTGCCGCCGGCGGTGCCATTGCGGAGGCTATCCTGCACGAGCTGGACGTGCGCGGCGCCTATGGCGTCATCACCACCCACTACACCAATTTGAAACTGTATGCATCGGGTGCGGACACGGGTGTGGTGAACGGGGCCATGCAGTTCGATGCGGCTACGGTGACCCCGCTGTTCCAGCTGGAAACGGGACTTCCGGGATCGTCCTTCGCCTTTGAACTGGCCAGGAAAATGGGATTGCCGGAAGCCATCATCCACGATGCCGAGCAGCGCGCCGGAGAGCAGTACGTGGGCATTGAGCGGAATCTTCGCAAGATTGCCCGGAACCGCCGCGCCCTGGACGAGAAACTCACGAAGATCCGCGCTACAGACAAAACCCTGGACAACCTGACAGACCGGTACGAAAAGGAACTGGAAGACATCCGCCAGATGCGGAAGGGAATCCTGGAGGAAGCCCGCCGCGAGGCGGAGGATATCGTGAAAAACGCCAATAAACAGGTCGAGAGCACCATCCGTACCATCCGGGAGTCCCAGGCCGACAAGCAGCAGACCCGCGATGCCAGAAATGAGCTCCAGGGGTTCCTGGGTGCCCTGGCGGACAGCCGCCGCTCCCGCGACGAATACATCGAAGGAAAGCTCCAGACCGTCCGCCAGCGCAAGGAGAAGGAAATCCAGCGCAAGAAGCGCCGGGCCGATACGGAAACCCTCCGGAAGATGGAGCGCGAGGAGGCCGAGGCGAAGAAGATGCAGGCCTTCCGGGAGGCGCCTTTGAAAGTGGGGGAGAAAGTGCGGGTGAAAGACAACGGCATGGTGGGAGAGGTCTCCAAGGTTTCCACCAAGGCCGTGACTGTAATCATCGGCAATATTACTTCAAAAATGCCGCTGGACCGCGTGGAGCGCATCACTTCCAATGAGTACAAGGCAGCGGCGAAACCGGTGGAGCACCGTCCCAGGGCCGTCTATGATACGGGCCTTCAGGAGCGGAAAGCCCAGTTCAAACTGGAACTGGATGTCCGGGGCGAGCGGGTGAACGACGCCCTGGAAATCGTGATGCGATACATTGACGATGCAATCATGCTGAACGTCAGTTCGGTGCGAATTTTGCATGGAAAAGGAACGGGCGCCCTGCACGAGGAGATCCAGAAGTATGTGAGGACGGTGCCCGGCGTTTTATCCGTAGCGGACGAGCAGGTCCAGTTCGGCGGCTCCGGCGTTACGGTGGTAAAGTTTGGCTAAACCACATGAATGTACTAAAAACCAGTAAACTAGGAGAGTTGGGCGAGCAGATGGCGTGCGATTTTCTGGAAACCAGGGGACATCAGATCCTGGACCGGAACTGGAGGGGCGGACATTTGGAAATCGACATTGTCTCGGAATCGTCCGACGGCCTGCATTTCGTAGAGGTAAAGGCGAGGAAGACCCCCGTGACAACCTCCGTGTCAGACCAGGTCTCGTCCGTAAAACAGCGCCGTATCTCTGCTGCGGCCCTGAAATATCTGAACAACAAGCATCTGGAAGGAAGGGAAGTTTTCTTCGACGTAGTCTCCGTCCTGTTCGACGGCTCCGAAGCGGTGGTGCGGTATTTCCCGCAGGCCTGGATTCCGATGTATACCTGACAGAACTATGGCAACACACCGATATTGCGTTATCATGGCAGATGGTTCGGGCTCTCCGTTCCAGCTCCGTGTCACTTATGAGCGTTTTGTACGCGTAATCCCCAGGGACCATATCCTCGTGGTCACCCTGTCCCGCTTTGCCGACGAGGCCCGGAAGGTGCTGCCGGAACTTCCCGAAGAGAATCTGCTGCTGGAGCCGTACCCCCGCGGAACAGCCCCCTGTATGGCATTCGCGGCCTATACGCTGCGTCACAGGGATCCGGAGGCGGTGATTATCGCCACGCCGTGGGACTCCGTAATCCGGGACGAAAACATGTTCGCCCACACCGTCATCGAGGCCTGCCTGTACGTAGAGAAGAACGATGTCCTCATGACCCTGGGCGTAGTGCCCAAGTCGCCGGAAGTGAATTTCGGCTATATCCAGGTGAAGGAAGGGCGGAATGCCCACAGCCTGCCCGGCCCGCTCCAGGTGAAGACCTTCACGGAAAAGCCGCCGCTGGAACTGGCCGAAGTCTTCGTCCGCACCGGCGAATTCTTCTGGAACAGCGGCGTGTTCATCTGGAAGGCCGCCACCATCTGCGAGGAGATGGAGCGGTACATCCCGGAAGTGACGGACCTCCTGCATGGAGTGCCGGAGCATCAGGGAGATCCGGAATGGCTGGTCAGGGCCTATGGGGAGTGCCCCAAAATGTCGCTCGACTACGGCGTGATGGAGCACACGGAAAGAGCCTGGCTCTACCCTGCCAAGTTCGGCTGGGCCGATATTGACCGGTTGTGAAAAAACCTGTTGATAACCTCCGGAACTTTTGGAAATTCAATAAATTAATCGTATCTTTGCGGTCCGCGAAAGTAGGCGAACCGCTTATTTTTTGCGTTAAAGTATTAATAAACAATTAATTAACAAACACCAATGCCTGGTTTAATTGGAAAGAAAGTCGGAATGATTTCCGTCTTCGGTGCCGACGGGAAGAATATCCCGTGCACCGTCGTTGAGGCTGGTCCGTGTGTTGTCACGCAGGTTCGTACCGTGGAAACCGATGGGTACTCCGCAGTTCAGCTTGCCTATGACGAAAAGAAAGAGAAACGCACCAGCGCGGCCCTGAAGGGCCATTTCGAAAAGGCAGGGACTACTCCCAAGAAGAAACTCGTGGAATTCCCCATGGACTTCGCCGGAGAGCTCAAGCTTGGAGACACCATCACCGTGGCCGATGTCTTCACGGAAGACGTCAAGTTCGTTGATGTTGTCGGTACTTCTAAAGGTAAGGGTTTCCAGGGCGTCGTGAAGCGCCACGGATTCGCCGGAGTCGGCGGAGAGACCCACGGCCAGCACAACAGGCTCCGTCACCCTGGTTCCATGGGTGCATCCTCCTGGCCTTCCCGCGTTTTCCCGGGTATGCGCATGGCCGGTCATATGGGCAACGAGCGCGTAAAGGTCTTCAACCTCGAGGTCCTCAAGGTCATCCCTGAGAACAACCTTCTCGTTATCAAGGGTTCCGTCCCCGGAGCCAAAGGTTCTTACTTAATTCTGGAGGCTTAATTATGGAATTGTCTGTATATAAGATTGACGGAACTGAATCCGGAAAGAAAGTCGTCCTGGACGAAAAGGTGTTCGGCGTACAGCCCAACGACCACGTGATCTACCTGGACGTTCTCCAGTATCTCGCAGCCCAGCGCCAGGGTACCGCCCGTACCAAAGACCGCAGCGAGGTGGCTTACTCCACCAAGAAACTGGGCCGTCAGAAGGGCGGTGGCGGTGCACGCCACGGTTCCCTCAAGGCCGGTATCTTCGTGGGCGGTGGCAACGTGTTCGGCCCCAAGCCGCGCGACTATCGCTTCAAGCTGAACAAGAAAGTGAAGCAGCTCGCCCGTCTCAGCGCCCTCTCTTACAAGGCCGCTGACAACAAGATCGTCATTGTGGAGCCCTTCACCATGGAGGCCCCCAAGACCAAGGAATTCAAGAACATTCTCTCCAACATCAAGGCCGGCGACCGCAAGGTCCTCTTCGTCCTCCCGGAGAATGCGAACAATATTTTCCTGTCATCCCGCAACCTTCCCGACGTGAAGGTGATCACCGTTGACGAGATCAATACCTACGCCATTATGAATGCCCATTCCCTCGTGCTTGTGGACGGCGTGCAGGATATCCTCGCAGCAAGAGTAAAGTAAAGGAGAAAAAGAAATGGGAATTTTACTTAAGCCAATCGTAACCGAAAAAATGACGGCTCAGGGCGAAAAGCTGAACCGTTACGGTTTCATCGTAGACCGCAAGGCCAATAAACTTCAGATCAAGGCTGCCGTGGAGCAGATGTACGGCGTTTCCGTCGCAGACGTGAACACCCTCAACTATCATGGCAAGCGCAAGCAGCGTTACACCAAGGCCGGTCTTCTCCGTGGTCGTACCAACCACTTCAAGAAGGCTTATGTCACGCTCGCAGGCGAAGACAAGATCGATTTCTACGCTAACATCTAAGAGGAGGAAGAGAAATTATGGCAATCAAGAAGTACAAACCCGTAACTCCTGGCCAGCGCAACAAGGCCATCAGTTCGTTCGAGGAAATTACTGCCAAGAAGCCGTACAAACCGCTCCTTGCTCCTCTCAAGTCTACCGGCGGCCGTAACAATACCGGCCAGATGACTGTCCGTTACCGCGGCGGCGGCCACAAGAGGATGTACCGTCTTGTGGACTTCTTCCGCAACCGTGACGAATTCAAGGCCACCGTGCTCACCATTGAGTACGATCCTAACCGCAGCGCCCGCATCGCCCTCATCCAGTATGAGGACGGCAAGAAGAGCTACATCATCGCCCCCAACGGCCTCCAGGTAGGTCAGGTTGTGGAGTCCGGTGCCAGCGCTTCCCCGGATCTGGGCAACTGCCTCCCGCTTTCCGCCATCCCTGTGGGTACCCTCGTGCACGCCATCGAGCTCCGTCCCGGCCAGGGTGCCGTCATGGCACGTTCCGCCGGTACCTATGCCCAGCTGGCCGCCCGTGAAGGCAACTACGCCATCCTCCGCCTCCCTTCGGGTGAGACCCGTATGGTTCCCGTCGCCTGCCGCGCCACTGTGGGTACCGTTTCCAACCCTGACCATAATCTGGAATCCTTCGGTAAGGCCGGCCGCACCCGTCACCTGGGTCGCCGCCCGCACAACCGTGGTGTTGTCA